>Ga0194048_10000325_pt1 | contig 22773 bp, 20 predicted proteins | sample JunL225m_MetaG_FD_161685 | JGI IMG/M metagenome (GOLD analysis project Ga0194048, IMG submission 161685) | Anoxic zone freshwater microbial communities from boreal shield lake in IISD Experimental Lakes Area, Ontario, Canada - Jun2016-L222-5m | ecosystem: Environmental > Aquatic > Freshwater >...
GTACGAACAGTATGCAGACATATATGATCGGTTAAAGGAGCCACAAAAAGCGTTGAATTACCAAAAGAAATGGATACAAGCTAAGGATAGTGTAGATATGATTTACAACACAAAAATTTTAAGTGATACAAAAATTAAAGCGGCACTTCAATTACAAATTTCTAAAATAAAGGAGTTTGAAATTGCACAAAAGTTACAAACTAGTAATAGAACTCAACTTATTTTAATCATAAGCTTTATTATTTTTTCACTTGTCTTTCTCTTATTGTTTCAATACAATAAGAGAAAAGATCAAATTGATCTAATCAAAAAAAAGCAATTACTCTTAAATGAACAATTGGCGATTGCTAAAAAATTAACGGATACCCAAGGAGAACTTAATTCAATTATAAAAGCCATACCAGATATTGTAACTCGCTTAGATGCAAATAATAACTACACCTATTTACATACCAATTATCCGGAAAATCTTAGAAAACCAAAAGCTGAATATATTGGTAAAAATATACGAGACATTCTTCCAATAGAAATAATTGATCAGTTAGAAAATAAAATTGTAGAAGCTAAGAAAACCAAAGAATTAGTAACAAGGTTGTATTCTATAGAAATTCAACCCATTGGATTACAAATGTTTGAGTCTAGAATCATTGCTACTGAAGATGGTGGCATTATGGATATTGTAAGAAACGTAACTGCAGAAAGAAATGCAGAAGAAAAAAGCAAACTTAATTCCGACCGCTTTCAATATGTTACACAAGCAGCAACAGATGGTATTTATGATTGGGATTTCAAAAACCAAGAAATATTTTTAAGTGATACTTATAAAAATCAGTTTAATATAAGCGAAGAAAATTTTTTAGGTGATTATGGTGGTTGGACAAAACGGGTGCACCCAGAAGATATTGAAAAAATAAAGATTTTTTTAAGAGAATGCTTTTTAAATAATAGTTCTAAAACAACCTTCGAATATCGATATAGTAATGGCAAAGACTATTTAAACGTAGTAGATAATGCTTATTTTTTAAGAAACGAAGCAGGTAAAGTAGAAAGAATAATAGGTTCGTTAAAAGATGTTACTGAACAGAAAAAAGTTGCTGCTGAATTAGAAGAAAAGTTACACCTTATTGAAACCTTAATTAAAGACAAGGAATATATTTTAGCGTCAATTGCAGATTGTTTTTATGTACTTGACAATAATTATAATTATCGATATTGTAACCAAGCATTGGTAGACATTTTAAAAGTTGAAGAAAAGGAATTGATTGGGAAAAACATTTTTCAAATCTATCCAGCACTCGCTAATTCTGAATTCCAAGATAAATTAAACTTTGCCATCAAGGAACAAATTCCACAACATTTTGAATTATTTGTTCCTGATGATAATCGTTGGTATGAGCAAGATTTCTATCCATTCGTTGATGGATGTACAGCTATTTTTAGAGAAATCACTTATCGAAAAAATATTGAACAACAAATCATTCAGTCTAATCAAGAATTACAAATAACATCAGAGGCATTAATTAATAAAAATAAAGAGTTAGAAAGTTTTGCCTACGTAGCTTCACATGATTTGCAAGAACCGTTAAGAATGGTTACTAGTTTTCTTCAAAAATTCGAGCAAAAATATTCGGCTATTGTAGACGAAACAGGAAAAAAATATATTCATTTTGCAGTAGATGGTGCAGAAAGAATGCGCATATTAATCAATGATTTGCTTAAATACACCAGTGCTAATTCTGATAGATTTGAAAGAGTACAAGTAGATATGAATGAAGTATTAATTGATGTACTTCAATTACACAGGGAAAAAATAATTGACAATAGCGTTGAAATTATTACCGACCCATTACCTATTATTTTGGCAGGCAAAGTTTCAATGACTCAACTGATGCAAAACCTAGTAGGTAATGGCATTAAATATTGTAATAGAGAAAAAGCCAGCATAAAAATTTCTATAAAAGAACAAGAAAATGACTGGGAGTTTTCAGTTACAGACAACGGTATTGGCATTGCGCCTGAATATTACCATAAAATCTTTATCATCTTCCAACGATTACACCAAAAACACCAATATTCTGGCACGGGCATTGGCTTATCTATTTGCAAGAAAATTGTAGAAAGTTACAAAGGCAGAATTTGGGTAGAATCTGTATTGGGCGAGGGGTCTAGTTTTAAATTCACCATTCCTAAAACCGACTAATTCTGCAAAATAGGCAGGTCTATTGATTGTAAACCAAGTACAAGTCTTTATCTTTAAGACCAACTAATTCTTGCCAAATGCTTTCATCTTCTAAAAAAAGTAGGAGAAACTTCCTGCGCAACTCAGCAGCCATTGTAGCTGGAATTTCTATAGTTCCAAGACATGTACTAGGTCGAGGGTTTATACCGCCTAGTGACCAGCTAACCAAAGGAATTATTGGCCTTGGCGGTATGGGTCGTGGGCATATACCCTATGCAGGAACGCGCGTAGTAGCTATTTGTGATGTAGATGCCAACCATCTTTTATCTGCTCAAAAAATGATTGGGAATGGCGTAAAAACCTTTCATGATCACCGCGAATTAATTGCTTTACCAGAAGTTGATATTGTACATATTGCTACGCCACCACACTGGCACGGAATCATGGCTATTGAAGCTGCAAAAGCAAAAAAAGATATTTGGTGCGAAAAACCAATGACCAGAACCATTGGCGAAGGAAAGCGTCTGGTAGAAGCCGTAAAACAATACGGCAATATGTTCCGTTTAAATACTTGGTTTCGTTTCGAAGACAATTTTTACGGAATGAATACCACCGTTCGACCTATTAAAAAATTAGTTGAATCAGGTTTGTTAGGATGGCCTTTAACGGTAACTGTTAGTAAAACAACCGGCTTTGACTGGAAATTTTATTGGGTAGGCAAAACCAAATTAGCAACCCAGCCAGTTCCTGCCGAATTAGACTACGATAGATGGCTAGGACCTGCGCCATACAAGCCTTATAACGCACACAGGGTGCACCAAACCTTTAGGGGTTATTGGGATTATGATGGTGGTGGATTAGGCGATATGGGCCAACACTATATTGATCCTATTCAATACTTTTTAGGCAAAGACGAAACAAGTCCTATTAAAGTAGAAGTAGATGCCGAACAGCAACACCCCGATGCTTGTGGGACGTTTAGAAAGATTACTTATACCTATGCAGATGGCTGCAAAATTATTTTAGACGGAGAAGCCACAGATCCTAACGCAGCATATATTGAAGGTCCCAACGGAAAATTATTTGCAGGGTTTAAATCAACCATTCCCAATTTAAAAGAAAAGCTTGCCCTAATGCCCGATCCGGCACCTCAAGTAACTAATTTTTTAGAGTCGGTAAAATATAGAAAACCTTTTGCGCTAAATGAATCAAATGGGTTTAGGTCTTGTACGATTATTAATTTAGGAAAGATTGCTTTACAATTAGGCAGAACACTACATTTTGATCCAGACACACAAACCTTTATCAATGACAATGAAGCCAATGCCATGATTAATCCACCCATGCGTGCACCCTGGAATATTTAATTTATTAAACTGAACAAATGCAAAAAATAGTCATCAATTTTTTATTTTCTATTGTTTTTTTTCTGCAAGTAAATGCACAAAAAGAAGCCATACTTAATACCATTAGTGTATTTCCATACCAACAAGTAAAAGAAGCAGACGCTGCTTTACAAAGCATGGATGCTTGGAAAAAATCAGAATGGAAAACTTTTGTGTCAATACTGAATGATACTGCTTTACAATCGAAAGCCAGCAATGCACTGAGTGCGTATATAAATAAAAGTACTAAGGCAGACCCGGTATCTATTAATAAAATCGCTACCTTATTAGCTGCAACAATTACTACTGAAAATACTTATTACGCCAATGAATTACTCATGAAATATTTGGGTTTATTGGGAAGTGATGCTGCTGTAAAAACGCTGAATAAATTTTTATCAGACGAAACACTTGCTAGCAATGCTGCTAGGGCATTGGCTACCATTCATTCTGAAACTGCTATAGCTGCACTAAATAAAGCCTTGGCCAAAGCAAGTGAAACAAATCGCAAGCATATTCAAGCGGCATTAAACAATAGCCATCAAGTACTACCAAGTATAAATTCTATTAAGCTTATTAAATTAAATATCCCAAACAAGGCACAACACCTATTGGTTTTGCAAAACCAAATGGCTGCTGCAAAAAATCCTTTAGAGAAAAAAGATGTTTTATCTGAAGCTGCAAACCTGCCTGGCTTAGGTAGTTTTATGTTTGTTAGCCAAAGTTTACAAGATCCTATTTTGGCACCAATGGCGGCAATTATTACTACTCGACTCGCTTTGGCTGACGCATCTATCTATGGTCAAGAAGTAAGGTCCATTCTAGAAAAATCACTTGCATTGTTAAAGGGAGAAGATAGTGTTGTTTTATCCAAAGCGTTAAGGGCACATTTAAAAGCAATGCCTTATGATAATGGCTTTGTAAGTTTATTTAATGGGAAAGACCTTAATGGCTGGAAAGCCTTGGTAGGAAACCCTATCAGCCGTTCTAAAATGAGTGCCGATGAACTACAAAAAGCCGAGCAAGTTGCCAACGAAAAAACAAAAAACGATTGGATTGTGAAAGACGGCTTATTAATTTTTACGGGTCATGGAGACAATCTTGCCACAACCAAACAGTATAGTGATTTTGAAATGTATGTAGACTGGAAGATTACTAAAAAAGGCGATGCAGGTATTTATTTGCGCGGCACGCCACAAGTACAAATTTGGGATACCAGTCGCAGAGACGTGGGTGCACAAGTTGGATCTGGCGGTTTATACAATAATCAAAAAAATCAAAGCAAACCATTGGTTGTTGCAGACAATAAAATAGGCGAGTGGAATACTTTTCATATAATCATGCAAGGTGAAAAAGTCACTGTGTATTTGAATGATGTATTAGTAACCGACCATATTATTTTAGAAAATTATTGGGATAGTAAACTGCCTATATTCTCTAAAGAACAAATTGAATTACAAGCACACGGAACCTATGTGGCGTATAGAAATATTTATTTAAGAGAAATTCCTACCACTACTATTTCAACTTTAAGTCCATCAGAAAAATCAGAAGGTTTTACAACATTGTTCGATGGTTCTAATATGGATCAATGGATAGGAAATACAGCGGGTTATTTAAATGAATCCGGTGCAATTGTTGTTCATCCAGAATTGAGCGGCGGCAACCTTTATACCAAAGACGAATATGCCGATTTTGAATATCGTTTTGAGTTTCAATTAACACCAGGAGCCAATAATGGTATTGGTATTCGCGCCCCACTAACTGGCGATGCGGCTTATGTTGGAATGGAAATTCAAGTATTGGATAGTGAAGCTGATATGTATAAAAAACTACAACCTTACCAATACCATGGTTCTGTATATGGTGTGATTCCTGCAAAAAGAGGTTTCTTAAAACCCATTGGCGATTGGAACCAAGAATCCATTATTGTAAAAGGTACAAAAATTAAAGTAATCTTAAATGGTGAAACCATTGTTGATGGCGATATTAAAGACGCAGCAGCAAATGGCGCTATGGACCACAACGATCACCCAGGATTAAAAAGAACAACAGGTCATATTGGTTTTTTGGGCCATGGCGATGTGGTTCGATTTAGAAATATCCGAATTAAAAATTTGTAACATAACTGATGTTATCTTTATCACTTAATAAAAATTGTATGAAAAAGTTACTATTAAACCTTACGCTAGTATTTGCTTTCATTTACACGCAAGCACAAACAACAGACAACCTAAAAATGGTGGATTCTTCTGCAAGCTTTGTAACCATTCGTGGTGCAATTGTAAAAGGAACTTTAATAAAAACAAACAGTTTTAATTTTTACGAAATCAACGATAAAATCAATCAAAAACCTGCAACAGCACAACCTAGTATTGTGGTGTATAAAGACGGAAAGAAATATAAAATGAAAATTGAAGGCATTGACCGTTTAATTGCCTGCAATAAATTACAAGAAGTAATAGAATCTAATATTGATGGTGATTTTAAAGGATGGAATGGCAATACCACGTTTAAATTAATGAATCGTCAAGACTGGATTCAAGATTTACCTACCTCGCCTATTTTTGTTAATTTGTTTCGTCCAGCAGTAACAATATACCTTACTTCCGAAGGGTATAAAATGAAAATCGAAGGCGTAAACGAAGACCCTATTTTAGTAAAAAGATTATAATAACCGAATTTCTAATTCAAGCAAAATGGCCAACTCAACCAATCGTAGAGACTTTTTATACAAAACAAGTGTAGCATCCTTAACACTATTTATATCAGGTAAATCTGTTTTAGCAAATGCATTTGTTCTAGCCAAACCCAATTCAAAAATTTTGGGCGTTCAAGTTGGTGCCATTACTTATTCTTGGAGAAGTTTGCCTAGTAGTCCCGAACAAATTTTGCAATACTGTTTAGATTCAAATATTAGTGCGATAGAATTAATGGGCGATTCAATAGAAGCCTATGCTGGTAAACCGGTAAATAATATTGTCCGCACACCGCGTGTTGCAGGACAACCCAGAACTATTTCAGACGAAGAAAAAAAACAAGAAACTACCTATCAACAACAAGTAGCAGATTGGCGTGCAAACGTTTCAATGGATGCATTTATTAAGATTCGTAAAATGTTTCATAAAGCAGGCGTAAGTATTTATGCCTTTAAGCCAGATGCACTAGGTGCTCAAAACACCGATGCAGAAATTGAATATGCTTTTAATGCAGCAAAAGCATTGGGTGCAACATCTGTTACCATAGAACTTCCTAATGCTGCACATTCAAAAAGATTGGGTGAATTAGCGTCTAAACATAAAATGTATATTGGCTATCACGCACATACACAAGCAACAGATACCGCTTGGGATATAGCGTTGAGCCAATCGCCTTATAATTCTATGAATCTCGACTGCGGGCACTATATAGCAGCCGGTGGAAACAATACAAAAGAAAGTTTACTTGCGCTAATTGAAGCCAAACACGATCGCATAACTAGTATGCATATTAAAGACAGGCTCTCTAAAACAAAAGGCGGCGCTAATGTTGTTTGGGGATTAGGAGACACTCCTTTAAAAGAAATCTTTACCCTTTTAAAAGAAAAGAAATACGCAATACCTGCTACAATAGAATTAGAGTATGATATTCCTGCAGGCTCCGATGCTGTTTCAGAAACAAAAAAATGTGTAGACTACGCTAAAAAAATGTTGGGGGCAGTATAGTTGCTTTACCAACGCTTTAAATAAAGTTAGAAAGGTTTAAATACTTAATCAGTTGGTATTAATTACTTACTGATTAAGTTCCTTTTTCTTTTTAACTGTAAAAACCCGAGCGATATTAAATCCAAAATGAATATCTCCTTTATCCCATTGTCCAGTGGTTTCTGTAATAAAAGTTTTATCGGTCATACCTGTTGAATTAGATACATGAAATTGAAATACGTGCCCACCTGTTTCTATATCAAGGCCAAAAGATAATGAGTTAAAATACCCTTCTAATTGGGTTACTTGGTTATAATACTCTGCTGTTAAGTTGACCCTTTTTGATAGCCTTTCTCTAAATCCAACACCAACAGAAATCAAATCATTCGGATTCTTGGCCAATGGCACACTATTGTAATGTATTAGTGTTGGCATTACTTGTAGAGAGGTATAGTCATTTAGTTTACTTGCAATAATTAATTGGTGCGTATAAGAAAGTCGATCGGTATACCATTTTTGTACCGTAGTAGCATTAGGGTCATCAAGCGTTCTTAATGCAATAGACGCTGCATAACTAACAGAGAATGGCATATACCTTTTTCCAGTTGATTGACGAATAATTCGGTACTTTAAAAAAGCATCGAATTGTTTTTGATAAGTACTTCTTCCTGCACCAATCATTAATCGATCTGTAATACCATAATCAACACCCATTCGCATTGAGGCATTGTCTAATCCAAATAAATTATAGGCACCAGAATTAAGTGTGCCAAATCGGTGAGATATTTTTACATCTAAAATTCCCCTTCCAACATTTTCAATGGATTGCCCATTTATTAAACGAGTTGTTTTAAAAGTGGCAGTTACAATATCTGTTTTGTCTTTTGTGTCTTTCTTGTCTTGCGCATCTTGCATAGCAAACAAATCAATTGTTTGTGCAAATAAATTTTGTGTATTTAAAAGCACTACAAAAAACAAAGCAGTAGTAAGTAGAAAGCGTTTAATATGTAGCATTTGATATTGTTTGAACTTAAAAAAATAGAACTAATTTAATCGTATTTGCAATTAAGCACAATCTCTGCATCTGGTGCTATTTTATCGCCAATATATAATCCTGTTACTCCGTAGTCTTTAATTTTTATTTTGAAAGTAGCCATCACAGCAGCTTTCCCATCAGCAATGGTTAATATGCCTGGTACAGAAACTTTCTGTGCAACATTGTGAATGGTTAATGTTCCTTCGGCAGTAATGGTATGTTTGCCATCTTTAGAAAAATCTATACTTGCAGCATTTAAAATAAATCCTTTAAAATCTGCTTTTGGAAATTTGGTGCTCTCTAAATAATTCTCATTAAAATGGTCTTCCATTAATTGGTTGTCGAACTTAAAGCCCTTAATTAAAACACTAAAAACGATTTGCCCGGTTTTGTCTACCATTTTACTATCCACCTGATTATTTACTGCAGCAATAGCTTCTACGCCACCTGTTGCATTAAATTTTAATTGACCTTTTTTAGTGGCATACAATTTTTGCGCTTGCATCGCGCTAGTACTTAACGCTAGTATTAAAATTGATAAAAGTATTCTTTTCATATATTTATTTAGTTGTTTAACATTCCTTTATTTAACCAAGACCTAATTTTATTGATATCACAGTCCGACAATTTACCCCCACCTTTTGGCATAGCCGAAACAGTTCCATTTTGCAATACGGAGTTTAGTAACTGTCCATTTGCACCATACACTTTTAACCCTGCATAAGTGCTTAATACAATGCCAGCACCTGCAGCAGCAGTTCCTCCATGACAAACATTACAGTTGGTGTTCATGATAGACACCATATCTACACTATATTTTACAGCAGTGGTATCGCAAGTAGTTGCAGAAGCAGGATAAGTTAATTCAGCTTTATCGTAATAACATCCAGAAATAAAAAAAACAAGTAGCGCACAAAAAACAATCGATTTCATTATATATTTTTTAGAACTAATTTATTGAGGGCAACCATTATTAATCCATTTTGTAATCTGCAGAATTTGACAACTACTTAGTTTTCCAGCAGGAGGCATATTTTTTGCAGCAGTTGCACCAGTATAATTAATGTCATTTAAAAAACTTTGTTTTAGTGAAATACCCGTATTTTTTGCATTGGTATAATCGCCCAAAATAATATTGCCAGACCCAGGAGCTACACCATGGCAGCCATTACAATAAGTAGCAAATAGTGTTGAGATGCCGTTGGAATAAGTTGTTTTTGTGCTATCGCAAGTGGTAGTCACGCAAACGGTATTCAATGCACCTTGGGTAATCCATTTTTGAATAGTGGCAATTTGAGCGGCAGTCATTTGTGGACTACCTCTTGGCGGCATGCCGTTAGAAAGAATCGTATAATATTTGCTAGAATTAGGGCTATTTGCTCGAATCCCTTTCATGATATTAAAATAGTCTGTTGTTATTACTCCAGCGCTTGCAGATGCGGCACTATGGCATCCTGCACTTGCGCAATAGCTTTGGTATAAAGGAAGCACTTGGCTATTAAAGCACACGGTATCTGAAACTGAAGTCCCACCAGTTCCGGGATTAGTTATAATAATTGGAGTTGTTGATGTTCCTGGAACGACCATTTGGTGTTTGCAAGCAATGGAAGCAAGCAATACTAATCCTACAATAAAAAAAACTTTACGCACAAAATATATATTTAGGGTTCAATTCTGGTAAAACTTAAACGTATTAAACACTAACTCAATATTCATGCTAGTTATTGTATACGCCTGTTAAAACTTCTACAATTACTAGACCTGATTCTAATACAAAACGTTGCTTGATTAATGGTAATTAAATATGTCGTTTAATATTTTGAGAATATATTATAAAGTGTCTCCACAATTAAGGTTCAATTCACTCATGCTTGATTACCGTTTCAAAAAAATTCTAAGCGCTAGAGCGTTTGCTTTATTAACTTTATTGAACTCAATTTTTTGTGTATGGAATTAATGCAAACAAATTTGCCTAATACTGCTGCTACTATTCATTGGGGTATTATTGGTTGTGGAAATGTAACAGAATTAAAATCTGGTCCGGCTTTTAATAAAGTACCCAATTCTGCATTAATTGCTGTGATGCGTAGAGATGCCGAAAAAGCAAAAGACTATGCTACTCGCCATGGGGTACCCAAATGGTATGCCAATGCCAATGAATTGATTAATGATCCAACAATTAATTCAATCTATATTGCTACTCCACCAAAATACCATGAAAGCTATGCTATTGCTGCATTACAGGCGGAAAAAAATGTGTATGTAGAAAAACCAATGAGTACCGATCTTGCATCATGCTTACGGATGCAAACGGTAGCAAATAATATGGGAGGGAAATTATGTATTGCACATTATCGTCGTGCTTTACCTATGTTTTTACATGTAAAAAAATTATTGATAGATAATACTATTGGCGCAATTAGGGCAGTAACTATTACCATGTTACAACCCGATAAATCGGCGCAAATGGAAAATCCAGCAACAAATTGGCGTGTTGATCCTGCACTTGCTGGTGGTGGTTTGTTCTACGATTTGGCACCCCATCAACTAGACCTTGTATTTTATTTTTTTGGCAAAGCCCTTGGCATGCATGGATTCTCAGCCAATCAAGCGGGTTTGTATGCAGCAGAAGATATAGTAGCAGGCACTATGTTGCTAAACAACAATATTCTATTTAATGGATTGTGGTCTTTTGCCGCCGCAGAAGCATTGCACAAAGATGTATTTGAAATTATTGGATCGGCGGGTAAAATTTCATTTCCAGTTTTTGGCAATCAAATAACGGTTGAAACTGAAGCAGGAACAGAAGTGCTATCTTTTAAACAACCTACCCATATTCAGCAACCGATGATTGAAAAAATTGTTCAATATTTTTTAAACAATGGCAATAACCCATGTACTGCAGCAGATGCTATTCAGTCTATGACAGCCATGGAACAATTTGTATATGGCCATCGCAAACCAACTGGGTCATTGTAATTTATTCACTAATAACTGCTTTCTATGAAATTGCTGAAAACGTTTTTATTAGTTATTGGTTGCATACTTTTATTGATAGTAGCTGCGGTTCCTTTTTTTATTAGAAAAACAGATAGAACACCTTACCAACAAAGCGCCTTCTATCAACAAATGAGTTTGCGTTTAGATAGTTTGGCAACACATCCTTTGGCTATCGATTCTGTTTCGCCATTATTAGCAGGATGGAGCAAAGTGAATATTACACCCACACATCCTATGCCTACTGCAGGTTATGGAAATAGAAATGGCAAGCCTTATGAATCGATACATGATAGTATTTATGCACGGGCCATATTTTTACAACAAGGGCAAACACGTGTTGCCATTGTTGCCTGCGATTTATTAATTATTCCTCCAGAATTAACCATCTTATTGCGCAATCAAATTCAATTAGCAGGTATTGATTATGCGCATTTATACATAGGTGCAACGCATGCACACAATAGTATTGGCGGATGGGGAAAGCGATATATTGGCGAATTATTTGCAGGAAAATATGATAGTGCAATGGTGCAAAAATTAGCAATAGCTATTATTACTGCAGTGAAACAAGCGTCCACAACCCTTGCTCCTATTGAATTACAATCAGCTGAAATTGCAAGCCCGCAATGGGTAAAAAATAGAACGATGGGCAATAAAGGCAGTACAGATCCTTTTTTACGTGTGTTATATTTGATGCAAAAAAACAACCCATCTTCCAAAGCTATTTTAACTTCTTTTGCCGCACATGCTACTACTTTGGGTGCCGATATGATGCAACTAAGTAGAGATTATCCTGGTGCTTTAGTAGATTCCCTCGAAAAAAAAGAGGGATACAATCAAGCAGTTTATTTAGCAGGTGCAGTAGGAAGTATGGGCCCAGAAGAAAAAGGCGAAACCGATTTAAAACAGTTAACCAATTTAGCAATAGGCTTAGAAACAGCCATCCAACAAAACAAACAAAAGCAAACAATTGCACCAGCATTATCAATGGTTACGCTTCCTTTACCAATGCGCGAACCTCAGTGGCGTTTTGCAACAGACTGGTGTTTTAGACATTGGATATGGACCAAACTTTATGGCGATTATGCTACAGAAGTAAAAGTGTTGCGGATTGGCAACCTAATAATGGTGGGTATGCCATGTGATTTTAGTGGAGAGCTAGTAAAACCGCTAACAGATTTTGCAGCATCAAAAGGCAAGCAATTAATGGTCACTAGTTTTAATGGCGGCTATGCGGGATACATTACCAAAGATGCTTACTACGATATTCCTGGATATGAAACACGTGTGATGAATTGGTTTGGTCCGGGTAATGCTGCTTATTTTAGTGAAATTATTCACCGCATTATTGCAATGCCTTAACCAATTGTTTGATGAGGTAATCTTTGTTACCACTATCTTCGCTCCAAAACCAAAAACATGTCAACTAAAATAACAGTTAACAATAACGGATCACTTAAAATTGAAGGTGATTTTACCATTGTAGATAGAGCAGGAAATAGCTATGATGTAGCCGGAAGAGAAATTATTGGATTATGCCGTTGTGGGTTAAGCAAAAACAAACCATTTTGCGACGGTGCCCATAGTGGACAATTCGAGCACGAAGCGGCTGCTTTTGCTTTACCTCCTAAAAAAACGGTATAATTAGTTAGATCAATTCAACTTTAGTCATAGTATCACCGCCTCTAATGTCGTCAATTACATCAAGGCCATCAATGATTCTACCAAAACAGGTATGCACGCCGTCTAAATGGCGGGTGCCTGGGCGGTTATGACATATGAAAAATTGAGATCCACCAGTGTTTCTGCCACGGTGTGCCATAGACATTACGCCACGGTCGTGTATTTGTTTAACACCTGAGGTTTCGCAATTGATGGAATAGCCTGGTCCGCCAGCACCTGTTCCGTCTGGGCAACCGCCTTGTACCATAAAATTGGGTATCACACGGTGAAATTTCAAACTATTATAATAACCTTCGGAAACTAGTTTTTTAAAATTTGCAGCAGCAATGGGCGCATCATCATCGTAAAGTTCAAAAGTTAAAACACCTTTTTCGGTGTGAATTTTTCCTTGTGTAAGTACATTTTCGCTCATGATTGTTGAATTGTTTTTGCGAAACTACAGTAATATTGTTGATTTGATTTGCGCTTATTGCGCCATTATTTTTCAAACGAATTGTACATGCAAGAACAAAATGCCCATTCATTGTTACAAGACCTAGTGCTTGAACAGTATTTGGTGTCAAATACAAGCATAGAATTGGCTGTTCCTAATTTTGTTCAATTACAATCCTTATACCAATTGGGAGGATTAGACTTTCCTTATTGGGCAAAAATTTGGCCATCGGCTATTGCGCTCGCCAATTTTTTACAAGAAAATCCGAGCTATATTCAAGATAAAAAACTAGTAGAATTAGCTGCAGGAATTGGCTTGCCTTCTTTTGTGGCTGCAAAATATGCTAGCCATATTTGTTGCAGTGATTATGCGCCAGCCGCTATTGCATTATTAGAAAAAAATATTGCAGACAATCAAGTATCAAATATTTCTAGCGCCTTAATTAATTGGCAAGCAATACCCGAATCTGTAGCAGCAGAAGTTTTATTATTGAGTGATATTAATTACAATCCTACCGATTTTGAAACGGTATTTTTAATGCTAGAGCAATTTATTCAACAAGGCACCACTATACTACTAAGTACGCCGCAACGCTTGGTAGCAAAGGATTTTATTGCTAAATTATTGCCTTGGTGTGTGCTAAACAAAGAGCAAAAAATTACATTTAATCACGAGAGCATTTTGATTAATATCTTTGTGTTGCAAAAAAATCCACTACATAAAATCAGTTAAGTATGCAAGGAGTAAAAAATATCATTTTTGATTTAGGGGGCGTATTGTTTAACATTGATTTTAAAAAAACAGAAGCAGCATTTGTTGCAATAGGTGTTGAAAACTTTTCTGAAATGTTTGGTCAGCACCATTCAAATGATTTGTTCATTCAACTAGAAACTGGCGCTATTAGTCCAAACGAATTTTATGATGCTTTTAGGACTAACACCCAACTTGCATTAACTAACGATCAAATAAAAACCGCATGGAATGCCTTGTTAATTGATTTTCGATTGCCGAGTTTGGAATGGCTTAAAAGCATTAAAAACAAGTATCGAATCTTTTTATTCTCTAACACCAACCAAATTCATTACGAGTCATTTTTAGAAACCTATTTTAATCAAACAGGCAAAACCGATTTTAATGATTTTTTTGAGAAAGCGTATTACTCACAAGAAATGGGTTTGCGCAAGCCATCGCTCGAACCATTTATTCAAATTTTAGAAAACCATGGATTAGTAGCTGCAGAAACTGTTTTTATAGATGATACCCTAAAAAACATTGAGGCGGCTCAGCAAGTTGGCATACAGACCTTCACCTGCAATGGCCGCAGACCTTGCCAGAATTAGATTTATAATAATAGCATTGCTTAAGGTTTCACCTCTTCAAAATCAATATAGTCTTTGTCTTCCTTGGCTTTTGGCGCAGGGGTAGGCTCGGCTGTTGGCCTTGATTGTTGCTGTTGGTAACGCTGTTGCTCTTGCATTTGCTGCAACTTTTCTTTCATTTGAACACTTGCTTTGCCTACGGGGATAACCAGCTCAAAAACCAGTTTATAGATCAGGTAAGCAACCAGTCCATAAAAAATCATCTTGATCATAGAAAACAAAGATAATCATCAAATTTGGAAGATAATCTACATTTCCACTATATTTGCAGCAGAAAAAATACACGAAGGGAACGGCTACCGTTCCCTTCTCCTTTTTCTATACCGGAAGCTTTTGAGGCAAAAGGCCACAAAAAAGGAACAATTTTCTAAAATAAAGCGGCAATTGCCATTTTGTGAAAGAGCTTGAAAATGGAAACAAGAATAAAAGAAATAGAGGCGTTGATTCAACTGTTATTAGCAGAAGAACCTACCTATTTTTTGGTGAGTGTATTTATTAAGCCCACTAATAATATTAAAATATTTATGGATGGCGATACAGGTTTTCCCATTGAAAAATGTGTGAAAATCAATCGACAACTCTATAGTTTAATAGAAGAGAAAGCTTGGTATCCCGAAGGAGAATTTTCATTAGAAGTTTCTTCTCCAGGCATCGACGAACCATTGCAATTGTTGCGTCAGTATCAAAAAAATATTGGCAGATCGGTAGCGGTATCATTTGCAGATGGAAGCGAAAAAATTGGAAACCTGTTGGCGGTAACACCAGCAGACATTTTATTAGAAACAATAGAAGGAAAGGGTAAAAAAACTGTTACACAACAGGTAGTTATTCCTTTCAATAATATAAAAACAACAACAGTACAAATCAAATTCTAATCAGCTGCAAATCGAAATTGTTTGCAGAGCGAAACGTAAAAATTAAGTTATGGCTAGTATCAACCTGATTGAGGCATTCCAGGAATTCAAAGACGCAGAAAGTATAGATCGTCCTACGATGATGAAGGTGGTAGAAGATGTTTTTAAAACACTCTTGCGCAAAAAATTTGGAAGCGATGAAAACTTCGACGTAATTGTAAATGCCGAGAAAGGCGATTTAGAAATTATTCGTCGACGCATGATTGTAGACGATGGCGAAGTGTTAGATCCTTTGGCTGAAATTGGCTATACCGATGCGGTTAAAATTGAACCAGATTTTGAAGTAGGCGAAGAATTATACCAAGAGGTAGATATCCTAGACTTCGGTCGTAGAGCCATTCTTGCTGCAAAACAAACCTTGGCAAGCCGTATCAGCGATTTAAAGAAAAGTGCTTTAATTAAAAAATATGGCGATCGTATTGGTGAAATTATCAGTGCAGAAGTTTATCAAGTTTGGAAAAAAGAAGTGTTATTGTTAGATGAAGAAAGCAATGAATTGATTTTGCCAAAATCTGAACAAATTCCACAAGATTATTTCAAGAAAGGCGAAAACGTTCGTGCAGTAATTGCAAGGGTTGATTTAAAAAATAACTCACCAGTAATTATTCTTTCTAGAACGAGTCCTTTGTTCTTATCTAAATTATTAGAGATTGAAGTTCCAGAAATATTTGATGGTTTAATAGCGATTAAAAAAATCGTTCGTGATCCAGGAGAAAGAGCAAAAGTGGCCGTTGAAAGCTACGACGATCGTATTGATCCAGTAGGTGCTTGTGTGGGAATGAAAGGAAGTCGTATTCATGGAATTGTTCGTGAATTGAAAAACGAAAATATAGATGTTATCAATTTTACTACCAATATTCAATTGTTGATTCAGCGTTCATTAACGCCGGCTAAAATCAGCTATATGGAATTGGATAATGATAAAAAACATGCCGAAGTTTATTTAAAGGCCGACCAAGTTTCTTTAGCAATTGGCCGCAGAGGAGTAAACATTAAATTGGCTTGTGAATTAACAGGGTATGAAATTGATGTATTCCGCGAAGACGAAGAAGTAGTAGATGAATTTGATATTGACTTAGAAGAATTCAGCGATGAAATTGAACCATGGATCATTGACGAGTTCAAGCGAATTGGTTGTGATACGGCTAGAAGTATCTTGAAATTATCTGCTGAAGAACTTGAAAGAAGAACCGATTTAGAAATTGAAACGATTACTGAAGTCCGCAAAGTATTGCAAGATGAATTTGATCGTGAAGAATAAGCCGCTTTTTGGAGGTTATCTTTGTCTTAGTGTTGAATTGAGTAAACTACTTTGAATGGATAGATGAAAAGCTAAAAATAAAAAAAACCGGGGCTTGCCCTTGGTTTGTTGACTAAAAAAAACTGAATGTCAGAACTGAAATTACCAAGACTGTTAGCAGCCGCCAAAGAATTCAACATTGGTCAGGATACCCTGATCGAATTTTTGGTGAAGAAAGGATTTAGCCGCGACGACCTGAAGCCAACTGCAAAGCTTACGGAAGACCATTATTATGCCTTGCAGGCGGAGTTCCAAAATGATAAACAGGCCAAGAACAAGGCCGACTTGGTAGAAATACCAAAAGGCGCTCAAACCGAAGCAAGAAAGAAAAAAGACGAAGAAGATATTGGCTTCAATAAAAAAGAAGAAAAAGCAGCACCTGCTCCAGTAGTAGTTGCGGCTCCAGTTGTGGCAGCTCCTCCACCAGTAGTTATAGAAGCGCCAGTAGTTGTAAAGCCTATTGTTGTAGAAGCACCAGTGGTTGCTCCTGCTCCTATTGTTGAAAAAAACAAAGGGGCTGTTACAAATGAATCTGGTGTTACCAAAATAGATGCACCAGAATTAGAATCACCGAAAGTGTTGAATAAAATTGATTTATCGGCTATTGATTCTTCTACTCGTCCTAAAAAAGCAACTAAGAAAACAACAACAAAAGAAGCTGCGCCAGAAACAGAAAAAGCTGCGCCAGAAAAAACTGCAGCAACACCCAAAAAAGCAGCAGCTAAAAAACAAGCAGCAGTAGTAGAACCAACGCCTCCACCAGTAGCACCTGTTGCAGTGGTTGTTCCTGAATCAGCTGATGATTTTAGTCCAGTAATAGAAAATATTAAAGCAGATAAATTAGAAGGACCTAAAATATTAGGAAGAATTGAATTACCTGTTAATAGTGATACCCGTCCTAAACCAATGGGTAGGGAAGAAAAACGCAAACGCAAACGTATTCCTGTCGACAAAAAACCAGATAATAAAGCAGGGACTAATCCATTGCCTGAACAAGGTGGTTTAGGTGTAGCTAGTGCAGGTGGTCCTGCTCGTCCATCTGGTCCGAACAGACCAATTGTTCCTGCCAATAATAATGGTGGAAACCGTGGCGGTGGCGGAGGTGGTCAACAAGGCGGCGGATTTAATCGTGGCGGTGCAGCTGGCGGAAATCGTGCAGGCGGCGGAGCTAACAGAGACAGAACTGCAGCAACACGCAGAGGCGCTGATGACAACAAAGAAATTGACCAAAAAGCCATACAAGAAAAAATTCGCGAAACGCAGGCCAAATTATCTGGTACTGGTGGTCGTGGAAAGAGTTTAAAAGCCAAATATCGTCGAGCAAAACGTGATGAAGCTGCTGAGCAAGTTGGTGATACATCTGAAGACAATCATTTACAAGTTACTGAGTTTGTTACGGTGAGCGAATTAGCCAACTTAATGGACGTAAGCTTTGCCGATGTAATTGGTAAGTGTATGGGCTTAGGTATTATGGTATCTATTAACCAAAGACTAGATGCGGAAGTAATTGAACTTGTATCAAGTGAGTTTGGTTTTGAAGTGGAGTTTATTGGTTTAGAAGATGTAGATGATTTGGATGACGAAGATGAGAATGACGACGTTGCAGATCAAGTAGAACGTGCGCCAATTGTTACTATCATGGGTCACGTTGACCACGGTAAAACTTCATTATTGGATTATATTAGAAATGCCAATGTAGTAGCCGGTGAAGCGGGTGGAATTACCCAACACATTGGTGCTTATGAAGTAACACTTCCTAATGGTAAAGCAATTACTTTCTTAGATACGCCAGGTCACGAAGCCTTTACGGCCATGCGTGCGCGTGGTGCCAAAGTAACGGATATTGCTATTATTGTGGTAGCTGCCGATGATGCGGTAATGCCTCAAACCAAAGAAGCCATTAGTCACGCGCAAGCAGCGGGTGTACCAATGATTTTTGCGGTAAATAAAATTGATAAAGACGGTGCACAACCGCAAAAAATATACGAACAGCTTTCTCAAATGAACATTTTAGTAGAAGCTTGGGGTGGTAAATTCCAAAACCAAGAATTATCTGCTAAGCAAGGTTTGAATGTAGGCTTGTTGTTAGAAAAAGTATTGTTTGAAGCAGAAATTTTAGACCTAAAAGCCAACCCACAAAGGGAAGGAAGCGGTACTATTATTGAAGCATCGTTAGATAAAGGCCGCGGATATGTAGCAACCATTTTGGTTCAGAACGGAACACTACGTCAGGGAGACTTGATAGTTTCTGGTCAAAACTATGGTCGTGTAAAAGCCATGTTCAATGAACGTAACCAACGTATTGAAGTTGCGCCACCTTCAACGCCTGTAGTAATATTAGGATTGAATGGTGCACCACAAGCGGGTGAGAAGTTCAGGGTATTTGAAGACGAAGCAGAAGCAAAAGAAATGGCTACCAAGCGTGCGCAATTATTGCGTGAGCAAGGGTTACGTGCTCGTAAACACATTACACTCGACGAAATTGGTCGTCGTTTGGCATTAGGCAACTTTAAAGAACTTAATATTATTATTAAAGGAGACGTGGATGGTTCTGTAGAAGCATTAAGTGATTCATTACAAAAACTTTCTACCGAAGAAATTGCTATTAGAGTAGTACATAAAGGAGTTGGTCAAATTTCTGAATCGGATGTATTATTGGCTACGGCTTCTGATGCAATCGTTGTAGGATTTAACGTTCGACCTTCTATGCAGGCTAATAAATTAGCCGATACCGAAGGAGTAGAAATTAAATTATACTCTATTATCTACCAAGCCATTGACGAAGTTAAAAGCGCCATGGAAGGTATGTTGGAACCTAAATTCCAAGAGAAAATCACAGCGAATGTTGAGGTTAGAGAGGTCTATAAATTCGATAAAGCTACCGTTGCAGGTTGTTTTGTACTCGAAGGCAAAATTGCGCGTAACAGTAAAATCAGAATTATTCGTGACGGTATTGTGGAGTATCCGAAAGGAGAAGGACAGGCCGCTGAATTGGGCAGCTTGAAACGCTTTAAAGACGATGTAAAAGACGTTGCAACAAACACTGAGTGCGGATTGACTATTAAGAATTACGCCGACATCCGTGTAGGTGATATAGTTGAGGCATTTGAAGAAGAAGAAGTGAAACGTACTTTATAAGTTTTGTTAAAAGCGGTTTTGACTGGCGCAGTTCGAGCGTTGAATCGCTATTTTTGACTGATATTGAAATCTATGAAGCAGGTATTTTTTATTTTATTGATAGTTGGATCATTTGGAGCGCAGGCACAATCTAAAAAAGTGGTTGCCGATAAAATCATTGCGCAAGTAGGTGATAAAATCATCTTACAATCAGATGTTACCAATGCCATTTTAGATGTAAAGCGTCAGGCGCAAGGTCAAGAAAATGCCATCATTCCAACAGAGTGCCAGGTATTAGAAGGACAATTGATTCAAAAAGCCTTGGTATTACAAGCTATGAAGGATTCTCTAACGGTTAACGACGAAGAGATCGAAAACCAAATGGAGAATCGTATTCGCAGTTTTATCAATTCATATGGCTCTAAAGAAATTCTTGAAGAGATTGCTGGTAAAACAGTGTATCAAATGAAAGAAGATTTTAAAGAAGCATTAAGGGAGCAAAAACTCGCCGATCAAATGCGCGGAAAGATTGTTGACAACATTAAAATGACGCCAACAGAAGTAAAAGCCTACTACAATAAAACACCAAAAGATAGCCTTCCATTTTACGAAAGTGAAATTGAAGTAAGCCAGATTGTAATACATCCAAAAGCAAATAAAGATGTAGAGGAATATGTTTCAAAGCAGTTGTACGATTACAAGCGCCAAGTTGAATCTGGCAGCAAAAAATTTGAGCAATTGGTTAAATTCTATTCTGAAGATCCAGGAAAAACTGAAAATGCTGGTCAATATAATTTGAATAGGAATGATAAAAATATGTGGGACCCTGCATTTTTATCTGGCGCATTTCGTTTAAAGGAAGGACAAATTTCTTCTGTAATTAAATCTAAATTCGGCTTGCACATTATTCAAATGGTTAGCCGTTCTGGCGATGACGCAGTTGTTCGTCATATTTTAAGAATCCCTCCTGTTACCGACGAAGAAATTAAAGAAACCAAAGACAAATTAGATTCAATTCGCAAAAAATTAGTGGATGGTAGTTTGGCTTTTGGCGAAGCGGTAAGCAAGTTCAGCGACGACGATGGAAGTAAATTTAGTGCTGGTGCTGTAGCTGGAAGAGATGGATCTACTTATATTACCATTGATCAGGTAGACAAAGAAATGGTGATTGCGTTAAAGGATATGAAGCCAGGAAGTTTTTCTAAACCCCAGGTTTTTACCGATGAAAGAGGCAGCAAAAAAGTTAGAATTATTTATTTAAAAAACAGAACCGAGCCACATCGTGAGAATTTGAAAGAAGACTATAATCGTGTAGCAAATAGGGCAATGGAAGACAAAAAATCTGGTGTTCTAGAAAAATGGTTTAAAGAACATATTCCTACTTATTATATTTCAATTGACAAGAGTTTTAGTGCTTGCACAGGATTAGAAGAGTGGCGCAAGGCAATAAATGAAGCCAAAAATTAAGTTAAACAAAAAACAATATTTGTCCCGTTAGTAAGTACTAACGGGATTTTTTTTGAATATATTTTGAAAATTAGATGTACATACATACATTTGCATTGTGAAACTAGAACAAGCAATATTAAGTACAAAATTCAAAAGCGATACCCATAAAGCCGTGTTGAATATTTTGTATTCTGCCTGGTGGTTAAAAACAATGATGAGTAAAGCTATAAAAGAATACAGCTTAACCCATGAGCAATACAATGTATTAAGAATATTGAAAGGAAAATACCCTGAGCAAATGTGTGTAAGAGATATTGCTTGTAGGATGATTGAAAAAAACTCAAACGTACCAAGGATTATAGACCGTTTGGAAATTAAAAAACTAGTTAAGCGAACGAATTCTTTATTAGATAAACGAGAAACGGTAATCAGTTTAACTACTAGTGGTATTGTTTTGTTAGAGGCCGCTACAGAATCTATCACTGAATTAATGGAAGGTGCAGTTGATCTTTCTGCCACAGATGCCAAACAATTGAATGTATTGCTTGAAAAAATTAGAGAGAAGGAAATTTAAATTTTTTATACCAATAGATGTACATACACTTAAAATGAATAGATATGAAAACAGTATTACACAAAGCCGGTTCTAGAGGTCATGCCAATCATGGTTGGTTAAATAGTTACCATAGTTTTAGTTTTGGATCTTATCAGCAAAACGATCGAATGCATTTTGGTGCATTACGTGTATTAAATGACGATACAGTTGCTGCTGGTATGGGTTTTGGAAAACATTCGCACGATAATATGGAAATTGTTTCTATTCCATTGTCTGGAAATTTGCAACACCAAGATAGTACTGGAAGAAACGAAATCATTCGTGCACATGATGTTCAAATTATGAGTGCAGGTAGTGGTATAGCGCATAGTGAAATGAATGCAAGTAAAACAGAGGAAGTAAAATTTTTACAAATTTGGGTCTTTCCGAAATTAAAAAATATTGAACCTCGTTACGAACAAAAATCATTCTTACCCGAAAACAGGTTGAATCAAATATTAACAGTGGTAGCACCCGATAATGCGAATGCTGTTTTTATAAACCAAGATGCTTGGTTTTCTTTGGGCAATTTTTCAAAAGATTTATCCATCGAATATCCAATAAAAAAAATGGGTAATGGCGTATATGTATTTGTATTAAGTGGGAGCGTAACAGTAAAC
>Ga0194048_10000326_pt1 | contig 22749 bp, 14 predicted proteins | sample JunL225m_MetaG_FD_161685 | JGI IMG/M metagenome (GOLD analysis project Ga0194048, IMG submission 161685) | Anoxic zone freshwater microbial communities from boreal shield lake in IISD Experimental Lakes Area, Ontario, Canada - Jun2016-L222-5m | ecosystem: Environmental > Aquatic > Freshwater >...
CGGACGTGCTCTCCAGCATGATCCCCTGGCTGGGCGATACCTCGCGCAGTTCGCGCAGTTCGCGCTCGCTCATGATGCCGGCGTTGGGGTGGGGCAGCAGGCCGGTCTCCTCCATGACCATGCGGCACATGGCCACCAGGTACGACTGCGTGCTGTCGTGCCCGAAGCCCTTGAGGATGTCGCGGTACTTGGGCCAGCGCACTTCCGGGCGATCGCCGATGCAGAAGAGCGCCTCCTTGCATCCCAGCGCCTTGGCCTCCTGCGCCATGGCCAGCACATCGTCGGGGCTCATGGTGCGCGCCCGGATGCTGTCTTCGTCAACGGCGAAGGTGCAGTACGAGCACACGTCACGGCACAGATTGGTGAGCGGGATGAACACCTTGCGCGAGTAGGTAACGATGGCCGGGCGCGTGAGGTTGCGCAGATGCGCGGCGGCGGCCCACAGCGCGGGGTGCTCGGCCGATGTCGCGCCGGCCAGTGCCATGGAGTCGGCGCGCGTCAGCCGGTCGCCCGACAGCGCCTTCTCTACGGCCTCGCGCCGTGCGGGCGCGAGCGCTGCGAGACCCAGCTCGCTCACCGGCTTGTGCGGCGGGTCGCGGGCTTGGCAGCGGGCTTCTTTGCTGCCGGCTTCTTGGCCACAGGCTTCTTGGCTGCGGGCTTTGCGGCCACAGGCTTCTTCGCGGCTGCGGGCTTGGCTGCCACCCTCTTCTTGGCCACGGGAGCCTTCTTCGCAGCGGGCTTGGCGGCAGGCTTCTTTGCGCCCTTTGCCGACAGTGGCGGGCTGGCGGGGTCGGGCCCCTGCCCGTCGCGGAACTTCCGCCAGTCGGCGGGCCGCTTCCCCTGGAACGACGCGATGCCCTCCTTGGGCTCCGGGCCGTACACGTGGTTGAGCGCCACCAGTTCCAAACCGTGCTGCACCGACGAGTACAGCGCATCGGTGGCGGTGTTCATGGCGATCTTGGCCAGGCGCAAACCCTGCGGCGACTTGCGCAGGATCTCGTCGCACCACTCGTCCACCAGGGCGTCGAGCTGGTCGTCGGGAACGACCTTGTTCACGAGGCCCATGCGCTCGGCCTCATAGGCGTCGTACTGGCGCACGAGAAAGAGGATTTCGCGGGCCTTCTTCTCGCCGACAACCGACGGCATGAGCTGGCATCCCCACCACAGGGGAGCCGAGCCGATCTTGGGGCCCGCCTGGCCGAACCGGCCGGACTCTCCCGAGAGTGTGAGGTCGCACATCACGTTGAGTTCGTTGCCACCGCCGATGCAGTAGCCGCGCACCTTGGCGATGACCGGCTTGCCGTTGTTGCGGATCGCATTGGCCACCCGGTGCGACAGGGTGTGCAGGTGGCGCTTCTCGGCAGCAGTGCGAGTGGGGTCGGCGACATCGCCGCCCACGCAGAACGCGCGCTCGCCGGCACCGGTAAGCACCACGACGCCCACGGCCTCGTCGTCGGCTGCGGCCTCCAGCGCCTCACCCAGTTCGAGGATCGTCTTGGCGCGAAACGCATTGAGGCGCTCCGGACGGTTGATCGTGATCGTCGCCCGGCCATTGCCGGTCTCGTAGAGGATGTCCTCGTATGCCACGCCATCGACTCCCATGTGGTTCTCGTGCAAGGTGGTGAAGCGTACCCGTGACGGGCCGTTTGGCGCAGGGGACCGATTTACGCCAATGGGACGGTGTCTCACAGAGCGATACGGTGACCTATGGCCCACGGCGTGCCCTTGCCGGTGCCATGGCGGGCTGATAGCAATGCCGCCTTCGTCGCATCCGTCACAAGACGGTGTTTCGCAGAATGAGACATGGCAACCACCGCGCACACTGACACCAACGCAGCTCCGGACCGCTACCGCATCCAGGCGGTGGAGCGCGTCGGCGCAATCCTCGAGGTGTTCAGCCCCGAGGAGCCCGAGTTGGGTGTCACCGAGATCGCCGAGCGCACTGGGCTTCACAAGAGCACCGCGCATCGGTTTCTCGTCAACCTCGAGGCGGTTGGTCTTCTCGAGCGCGATGCCAAGTCGCAGCGCTACCGCCTGGGGCTCAGGATGTTTGAGATGGGCGGAATCGTCCTCGAGCAGATGAGCCTGTGGGACGAGGCGCTGCCATTCCTCGAGGGTCTGGTGCGCGACTCGGGCGAGACCGGTCACCTTGCCGTGCTGGAGCGCGGCGAGGCGATCTACATCGAGAAAGTTGAGGCGCGGCGTGCGCTTCGCATTCCGTCGGCCATGGGCCGCGGGTATCCGGCGCACGCAACCAGCCTTGGCAAAGTTCTCCTGGCCGATCTCGGCGAGGATGAAGTGCGCGAGATCACCAGCGCGCACGGGATGGCGTCGTACACCCGTACGACGACCACCGACGTCGATCCGCTGCTTGCCGAACTCGTGGTCATCCGCGAGCAGGGCTACGCAGTTGACGACGAGGAGTACGACGAGGGTCTCCGCTGCGTCGGGGCCCCCATCCGGGATCACACTGGTCGGGTCGTCGCTGCCCTTGGCATTGGCGGACCAGTCAGCCGGGTCACCCCTGAGCGCGTGGATGAACTCTCCCGCCTCGTGATCACTGCCGCAGACGGGCTGTCCCGCCGCCTCGGCGCCTCGCAGTCAGGCGCGTTCAACCGTGCCGCCCGCCGTGTGCGGGCAACAACACCTTCTACCCCGCGGCCGAGCGCCGCTCTCAACGTCGTCCGATAACCGGACGGCGACCGAGCACCGAAAGGAGCAGTACCCATATGAGCGACGCTCTCACCGACATCCGCGACGCACTCTCGAGTCGCACCCAGCACTTTGTTCTTCCCAAGCAGTGGGCCGCCATGCGCAAGGCCGAGCAGATCGAGCGCGACACCGGCACCAAGATCCTTCACTTTGAGAAGGGCGACTTCCAGGGCGACGAGTTCTATCCCGCCCCGCACATCTACGAGGCCTGTGCCAAGGCCATTCACGACGGCCACGTGCGCTACGTGCCGGGCCCGGGTCTTCCCGAGCTGCGTGACGCCATCGCCGAGGAAATGACCTCACGTGGCCGTCCCACCAAGCGCGAAGAGGTCCTCGTGACCATGGGCGCCAAGCACGCCCTCACCCAGTCGCTGCTCACCATCGTGGATCAGGGCGATGAGGTCATCTTCCCGAACCCCGGCTACCCGCCGGACGAGTTCTGGATCACCTACGCCGGCGGCAAGGTTGTGTACGCCCCGCTCGTGGAGCCCGACTTCCACTTCGACCTCGACTCGCTCGAGTCGCTCATCACACCGCGCACGAAGATGCTCGTCATCAACACCCCGCAGCGCCCCAACGGCATGGTTGTTGGCCAGCTGCCCGAGATCGCCGAGATCTGCAAGCGCCACGGCGTGATCGTGCTGACCGACGAGATCTTCTCGCACATGGTCTACGACCCCAGCAAGCACGAGAGCATCTCGTACATCGAGGGCATGAAGGACCAGTCGATCGTGGTCGACACCTTCTCGAAGACGTACATCATGACCGGGTTCCGCATCGGCTGGTGTGTTGCCGACGCCGAGCTCATCACGGCCATGGACATCTTCCAGCAGAACTCGGTCACCAACGTGCCCGCGTTCGTGCAGTACGCCGGCCTCGCCGCCCTCACGGGCCCGCAGGACCACGTGCTGCAGCAGACCGCCCGCCTCAAGGCCAAGCGTGACCTGGTCGTGAGCAAGTTCAACGAGATCGAGGGCATCGACTGTCAGACGCCTGACGGCTCGTTCTACGTGTTCCCGAGCATCCGTGGCACCGGCATGACCGCGCAGCAGTTCGCCGACTACCTGGTCGAGGACTACGGCGTCGGTGTGGTTGCCGGTAACGCCTTCGGTGACCGCGGTGAGGGCCACATCCGCTTCACCTACGCCGCTCCCGACGAGCAGCTCGAAGAGGGTCTGGACCGCATCAAGACTGCTGTGGAAGCCCTCTAGGACTTCCTCGCAGCACGCAGTAACCGAAGGGCCCGGACATCGTCCGGGCCCTTCGTCGTTTTGCCCCCAGCGCCCAGCCGCCCCCGGTGCCCTGTTCGTGGGTGGGACACGCCTGGCCCGTGATCGGCACGTGCGGGGGCCGCACCTGCAGGATCACACCAGGCTACGTCCCACCCACGAACAGGGCACCGGGGGCTCAAGCATCTTGCAATCAGTAACCACCAGAGCGCCGAGAGGGATTGCGGTGGCGGGACGTAGCCTGGTGTGATCCCGAATTTGCGGCGGTTCCGCAAATGCCGATCACGGGCCAGGCGTGTCCCGACACCGCAATCCCTCTCGGCGCTGCGCGGAGACGGCCAGAGGCATGCCCCGGCACCGCAACCTCCCTCAGTGCGGTGCCGGAACGGCCAGCGACGTGCTTCGGTAAAGCGGTGGGCTCAGGCGTCGGGGCTGAGGGCGACCTTCACGGAGCCCTCCTTGCGGGAAGCCATCACTGCGTAGCCCTCGGTGCCCTGAGACAGCGGCAGGTCGTGCGTGAACACCGGCGACGGGTCAATGCGACCCGACTCGAGCAGGGGCCACAGCTCCGGGAGGTAGTGCTTCACCGGTGCGACGCCACCCCTGATGGTGGCGTTCTTCATGAAGGCCTGATCCCACGGGATGTCCGGTGCGCCCAGGAAGACCTCCATGCCGACCCACGAGATGGTGCCGCCCGGCTGGATCTGCTCCATGGCGAAGCGCATGGTCTCGGGGCTCGAGATGGCCAGGATGATGCGGTCGGCACCGAGGCCGTCGGTGAGCTCGTCGATGGTGTCCTCCGCGCCACCGGCCTTTGTGTCGACCGTGTGCGTGGCACCGAGGTGCGCGCCGATCTCAAGCCGGTCCGGATGGTGACCGCACAGGATCACCGACTTCGGCTCGAACAGCTGCGACGCATGGGCGGCCAGGAGGCCCACGGCGCCGTCGCCAACGATCACGACGTTGTCGCCGGGCTGCACGTCGGCGCAGTGCACCGCGTGGAAGGCGGTGGGGAACACGTCGGTCATCGGAAGGACCTTGTGGTCGTGCGAGTCGGCCGCGAGCGATTCGGGGATCTTGTCGAGCGTGCCATCGGCCATGGGCACCCGCACGAACTGCGACTGGCCACCCTGCACGGCACCCTCACCGGGCCAGAAGGCCTGGAAGCCGAAGCAGCCGCCGTTGATGCATGAGGTCTGGAGCCCCTTCTTGCAGAAGTAGCACTCACCACACGAGATCCAGAAGGGGGCGCACACCTTGTCGCCCACCTTGATGCCGCGGACGTCGGCACCGACCTCTTCAACCACACCCACGAACTCGTGCCCGATGCGGCAGCCATGGTCAAAGCCAAATGCCTCGCCGTGGTTGAGGATGTGGAGGTCGGATCCGCAGATGCCGGCCTTGGTGACCCGGACGATTGCGTCGCCCGGCTCAAGGATCGTGGGGTCGGGGACGGTCTCAACCGTCATCTTCCCGTTGCCCTCGAAGACGATTCCCTTCATGCGTGCAGTCCTTCCGCAGATGGCTGGTGAGTGAGGAGTCATTCGACTCTAAACCCCGCATACGACAGACCAGCCGCCCGGCGGTCGTGTTCCCCCGTTATGCTCCCGCCCGCCTTTGGCGCTCGTGAATCGGGCGCCCCAACGATTTGCAAGGAGTTCTTGTGGCTGAGCGTCTTTTCTGGGAGGAGCTGAATGCGGGGGACAGCGCGGAGTCGCTGCGTCGTACGGTCACTGAGGCCGACGTCGTCAACTTCTGCGGCGTCTCCGGTGACTTCAACTGGTTCCACATCGACGAGGTTGGCGCCAAGGACTCTGTCTTCGGCCAGCGCGTCGCCCACGGCATGCTCGTGACGTCTATCGCCACCGGCCTGCAGGTGGAGAAGATGGAGCCGAAGATCGCGACCGCCGCATTCGTCGGTCTCGACACGTGGCAGTTCCGCGCACCGGTGTTCATCGGCGACACCATCCGCGTGAAGCGCACCATCGGCGAGAAGTCCGAGAACGAGAAGAACCCGAAGGCCGGCTGGTGCAAGTACGAGGTCGAGGTACTGAACCAGGACGACAAGGTTGTGCAGCGCGGCGTCTGGAACATGCTGATCCAGCGCAAGGGCTAGCAAGCATCCATTCGTGCGGGGGCCCTCGCGGCCCCCGCACGGCAGGTGTTCCCCCGCGTGGCGTCGAACGCCCCGGGCATGGAGAACACCATGCACATGACCGTTGCCGAGGCCTCTGAGGCCCTCGGCGTGTCCGAGCGCACTGTGTGGCGCTACCTCAGCTCAGGCCGCCTCGTCGGCGAGACCGTGGGCCCCGTGGGGTCGCAGCGCACGCTGATCGAAGCGGTTGCCGTGCAGGCGATCGTCAGCGGGCGTGGCGGTGGCGAGGAGATCACCGCACTCAAGGCCGAGGTTGCCCGCCTGGGTGACGAGAACGCCAGGCTGCGCGCCGACGGCGACCAGATGCGTCGCTCCATCGCCGGCCTTCGCGCCCAGGTCGTCCAGTTCCACAAGCCCGTGTCGAAGCGTGCCGGTGACCTGGTACTCGCTGGCCTGTCGTCGTTGGCCAGCCGCCGCACCGCCAGGTAGCGCCGGCCCGAACCCCCGGTTGGGCCCCCGGACTCGCTAGGCGTCGGTGCGGCGGGGCGGCTTCCCGTGCTCGTCGCACTGCTCGGGGTGCCAGCGGCGGAAGTGCTCGGTGTGCTGGTCGGTGTAGGCCCCGGGCGGGTAGTGCTCGTCGTAGAAGTCGGTGTCGATGTGTTGCACCTGACACGCCAGGCGCTGGTACATCGGATCGAGGTTGGCCGGGAAGCGGCCGTAGGCCTCGTACACGTACTCGCAGAAGTCCTTGACGATCTCGATGGTCTCGGCGGTGGGTCGCGGAATGCTGGCCACGATCGCCTCGGCCCCGTTGATGGCCTTGGGGATGTGGTTCTCGTACTGGCCCCACTTCTGCTCGAGAAATGCATCCACCGCGTCGGACATTGACGCGTGGTACGGGGGGCAGAGTGCCTCAAACGCACCGTCACGACCCACGGGAACGAGCGGGCCCTCCTTGGGCTGCACGTGGCGGAACCCGAGGCCCTCCACATCCATGGCGCCGAGCACATACGACGAAATGAACCCGGTGTAGGTCCAGCCACCAAGGCCCATGGTCTGCATGGCGATGTTCATGTTCTGGCACATGAACGCCTGCTCAACCACCTGCATGCTGAGCACACGCTGCTCGATCTCCACCAGGCCCATGCGGCGGGTGGGGTCGAGGCGGCCCTTGTCGATCCACTTCTGCAGGCCGGCGGGCTGGTAGCCATTGCGCTCGTCCAGCAGGGTGAACCGGTAGCCCTCTGAGAAGTAGATGAACAGCAGGTTCATGTACTCAAAGGTCATGTTGGAGATGGGGAGGAACAGCGAGGTGCCGGGCTTGTTGGCGTTCCACAGGTTGAACGCGAAGAGCCCGGGAAGGGTGGCAGGCAGATCGGCACGGCCGTCCTTCAGCGTGCGCTTGCCGCGGCGGGCCATCTCCACCAGCACTTCGGCCTGCTTCTCGATGGGCTTGCCGGCAACCGTGGCCAGCTCTCCCGGCTCGGGCTGCATGTTCCACATGTCGAGGAAGTAGAGCCCGTCATCGTTGGTGTAGAAGAGCTCGGTGCCGTGGTTGGAGCACGACGACGGCCAGGTGCGCGCGGTCCACTGCACAAGCGCGTCGGCCCCCATGCTGGGGTCGATATCGGCCAGATTCAGCCCGGCCAGGCCGGTACCGGCCATGAGGATGAGGGCTTCTTCCAACTCCGTGAGGGGAACGGGCACATAGGGGCTCTCATAGGCGAGTACGCCTTGGGGGATTTCCATCCCAAGGGCGACCCGCCGGCTCTTCCTATCGAAGAGGGCCTCGAAGTACGGATACGACAGCGCATCCGTGAGACCGGGTCCCTGCGTGCCCACGGCGGCCGGGAATGATCCCGGGCCCGCCGGAGGCGGGGGATTCACAGACCGAGCTCCTTGCTGATGATCATCTGCTGGATCTCCGAGGTGCCCTCGGTGATGGACGCGAGCTTGGCGTCGCGGTACAGGCGCTCGACCGGGTACTCCACGATGTAGCCGTAGCCACCGTGGATCTGCACGGCCTCACGGGTGACCTCGTCGGCGACCTCGGCGGAGAAGTACTTCGCCATTGAGGCCTCCTTCACGCAGGGCTGGCCCGTGGAGTACAGCCACGCCGCCTTGTAGGCGAGGGCCTTGGCGGCCTCCACCTTGGTGGCCATGGTGGCCAGCTTGAAGCGGATGGACTGGAACTTGGTGAGGGAGCGGCCAAAGGCCTCGCGGTCCTTGGCGTAGGCCATGGCCTGGTTGAGCGCGGCCTCGGCGATGGCGGCGCTCTTCACACCGTGCGAGACGCGACCCGTGATGAGCGCCTCCATCAGGGCGCCGAAGGCACCCTCCTTGCCGCCCAGCAGGGCGTCCTCGCCCACTTCGCAGTCCTCAAACACCAGTTCGGCGGTGTCGGATGAGCGGTGGCCCATCTTCTCGAGCTTGCGGGTCACCTCGAAGCCGGGCGTTTCACGGTCGACGATGAACACCGAGATGCCCTCGCCGCGCTTCTCCTTGTCGGTGTACGCGGCAACGAGGCAGAAGTCGCAGATGGTGCCGTTGGTGATGAAGTTCTTGCGGCCGTTGATCACGTACCGGTCGCCCTTCTTCTCCGCGCGGGTCATGAGACCGGCTGCGTCCGAGCCCGTGTTGGGCTCAGTGATGGCGTAGGCGCCGATGGTCTCGCCGGCAATGGCGGCGGGCAGGTACTTGGCGCGCTGCTCCTCGGTGCCGAACTTGTAGATGGGGAACGACGCCAGGTCGGCGTGGGCGTTCACCGATGCGGTGATACCCGCGCACACCTTGGTCATCTCCTCCACGAAGATGCACTCGGTGATCTTGTCGGCGCCAATGCCGCCGTACTCCTCGGGGAACACGATGCCGAGCAGCCCCAGCTCACCGAGCTTGGGCATGATCTCGACAGGGAACTTCTCGTTGCGCTCGGCCTCTTCGACGAGCGGGGCGATCTCCGCCTCGGCGAACTCGCGCACCATGGCGCGAAGGTCCTCTTGCTCCTCGGTGAATGCATAACTCAGCATGGGACTGTTCCTCGGGGTCGGTTCACGAGTTCGGTGCGGGCATCTTAGGGGGGTTCAGGACGGTGCGCATACGGAGAACGGGCATGGCAGGGACACTCGCCCCTCGCATGAAAAGCGTTGTGCAACGGTAGCCTTCGCTCCATGAATGAGCCTTTTGCACTTGACGGCCGCGTGGTCATCATCACCGGAGCATCCCGCGGAATCGGAAAGGGCACGGCCGACGCCGTGTCGCGGTCTGGTGGGAGCGTGGTGCTGGTTGCCCGCACCGCCGATGATCTGGAGGCCGTCGCAGCCTCGCTTCCGGGCCCCAGCCGCGTGGTTGTGGGTGCGGTGGAAGACCCGGGTGTGGCCGATCGCGCTGTGGCCGCGGCTGCCGAACTCGGCGACCTGTGGGGCCTGGTCAACAACGCGGGAATCAGCCCGTATTACCACCCGGCTGCCGAGACCAGCGACGACGAGTGGGATCACATCCTGCGCGTCAACCTGCGGGCGGCCGCGTCGTTCTCACGCGCGGCGATCCCTGCCATGGCTGCAACCGGTCGCGGCGGCCGCATCGTCAACCTGTCGTCCATCGCCGCATTCGCGGGGCTACCCAACTTGGTGGCCTACAACGCCACCAAGGCTGCGCTCGACGCCATGACCCGCACATTGGCCGTCGAGCTCGGACCCATGGGCATCCTGGTCAACTCGATTGCGCCGGGCACCATCACCACTGAACTGGTGGGCGAGTTGATGGATGCCAACCCGGCCCTTGCCGAGAAGTTTGTGAGCAAGACCGCCATGGGCCGCGTGGGCACGGTGGAGGAGGCCGCATGGCCCATCGTGTTCCTGCTGTCCGATGCCGCCGGGTTTATGACCGGTCAGGTGATGCTGATCGATGGCGGCCGCCTGGCCGCCGCCTGACGGGAGGCGATCGATGAGGGTCGTCATCGCAGGGGCTGGCACCGCGGGATGCGTACTGGCGGCGCGCCTGTCGGCCGATCCGGGCATCGACGTGGTGCTGCTGGAGAGCGGACCCCACTACCGGCCCGGTGAGTGGCCGCCCGAACTGGCGCACGCCTACCGCATCATCAAAGAGACCCACGACTGGGGCTTCACCGCTCAGGCGGGTGCATCGCCGCGCGGCGTGCACGTGCCCCGCGGCCACGTGGTTGGTGGGTCGTCCATCACCAACGCGGCCATTGCGCTGCGGGGCCTGCCCGAGCACTACGACGAATGGGCCGCGTTCGCACCGGGGCTCAACTGGGCCACCATGCTGCCGTGGTTCAGGTTCATCGAGACCGACACGGACTTTGGCACTGAGCCGTACCACGGCGATCACGGGCCCATCCCCATCGCACGCCACCCGCGCGACACCTGGTACCCCCTGATCGAGCGCTTCGCCGAGGCCGCGCTGTCGCGTGGGCACAACTGGGTAGATGACCACAACGAGCCGGGCGCGATGGGAGTGGGGCCCACGCCGTTCAACATGAAAGACGGCAAGCGGCAGACCCCGGCCGACCACTACCTCGACCCGGCGCTGTCGCGCGACAACCTCACTCTTGAGGTTGGCGTGCGCGTCGACCGCCTGGTGCTCGACGGCACGCGGGCCACGGGCCTTGAGGCCATTCGCGAGGCAACGGGCGAGCGGGTTACCTACGAGGCCGACCACGTCATCCTGTGCCTCGGCACCTACCAGAGCCCGGCGGTACTGCTGCGATCTGGCGTGGGCCCGGCCGCCGCCATCACCCCGCACGGCATCAAGGTGGTGCACGAGTTGCCGGGTGTGGGCCGCGGCATGCAGGACCACCCAAAGATCTCCTACCGCTTCTGGATCAGCAGTGACATCCCGCAGTGGCCGCACCCGTGGATCCAGGCGCTGCTCACGTCGAAGGCCGAGGTGAATGGCGAGGAGCGCCTGTTTCAGGTGATGCCCTATGCGGGATTCGTCGACGGCGGGCACCGCATCAGCGAGATCAACGTGCAGGTGGCCGACTCGCGTGGACGCACCGGACGCGTGGACATCCAGTCGACCAACCCCATCGACCAGCCGGTGCTCCGCATGGGCTGGATGGAGGCCGGGGGCGACCGCGAGCTGGCCGTGGCCGCCGGGCGCGAGTTGATGGCCGTGGCCCGCACCAAGCCGCTGGCCGACCTGCTGGACCCGTGGCCCAACATGGACGATCCCGACCATGCGCTGCGCACTGTTGAGACATTCCACCATCCGGTGGCCTCGCTTCGTATGGGGCTTGATTCCGACCCCATGGCGGTTACCGATGGGCAGGGGCGCATCCGCGGCCTCGATGGCGCGTGGTGCATTGATGCCTCAATCATCCCGCGTGTGCCGTCGGCCAACACCCATCTGGCAGTCATCGCGCTGTCGGAGAAGCTCGGGGCGGAGTTCCTTCACGGCACCGGCCACGGTGCTGCGGCTGTGTCGCCCCCGAACGGTGCGTAGCAGCAGACACGTGGGGGGCGGCGGGCACGCTCTTTCTGGGGGACCGCACTCAACCCGTGTAACGTCCCAAGCGTTATTCCCCCTCCCCTGGAGCACCACGTGAGTCAGCGATCGCGCCTTGGCGTACTTGCCGTAGTTGTCGGAACCTCCGTCGCCATCGCGGCATCTGGCGTTGCGATGGCCGCCGTACCTGTGCGGTCGATCGGTCCGGTGGAGCAGGTGGCCACCCCCACGGGCATGCGGCCCGTGGTGCGCGACGTGCTGGTGAAGTTCCGCGCGGGCACCACGGCGCGGGTGCAGGCCGACGTCCGGTCCGAGGCCCTCGACGCAGCGGGTGCCCAGCCGCGGGCGGCGCGAAGGGTGGAGGGGCTGCCGGGCGTGTGGCGCGTTCCGGTAGATGAGGGCGCCGCCCCGGGCGCTGTGGCACGCAGGCTCGACGCACGGGCCGACGTGCGCTGGGCAGTTGCTGACGTTCCGGCGACCATTGATGTCACGCCCAACGATCCACTCTTCCCCAATCTGTGGGGCCTCAGCAACACCGGCCAGCAGGTGCAGGCCCCGACGCCGTTCACCGGGCTCGCCGGCATGGACCTGGGCGCCCTGGGCGCCTGGGGCACCACTCAGGGGTCTGCAGATGTGTCGGTGGCGGTGGTTGACAGTGGCGTTGCCCTTGACCACCCCGACCTCGCGGCCAACCTGCGCACCGCAAATGCCCGCAACTTCGTGCCCGATGTCCAGGGCGTGGTTGACCCGCTCGCGGTCGAGGATCAGAACAAACACGGCAGCCACGTCTCCGGCACCATCGGTGCCGTCGGCAACAACGGCATGGGCGTCGCAGGAGTCAACTGGACCGTGGGCATGACGCCGGTGCGCTCATGCGATCTTGCTGGGAGCTGTGGGTACCTTTCCGAGGGGATGGCGTATGGCGGCGGGGTGGCGCGCGTGGTGAACATCAGCGCCGGGGGGCCCGGCGACCTGCAGCCAAGCACTGATGCCATCAGCCAACACCCAAACACCCTGTTCGTCGCTGCTGCAGGCAACGATGGCACCGACAATGACGCGATCCCGCAAGACCCCTGCGATGTCCCTCTGCCCAACGTGCTTTGCGTGGCCGCCATCGACGCAAGCGGCAACCTGGCGAGTTTCTCCAACTATGGGGCGACATCAGTTGACGTCGCCGCACCGGGCGTCGGTATTCAGAGCACGGTGCCCAACTTCGCCACTGCGTTTGCACCGGCTGTGGAGCCAGATGGAGGAACACCCCCTCTGCCCGATGGCTGGGTCCAGACCCCAGCCGGGGAATGGACATTCGAAACGACGTCCACCGGCCTCAACTACATGTCACTTGTCGCCTCGCCCGGCCCTCCGGGCGCCGGGCTTGTGCAATGGGGCATCGATGCTCCAAACCCCTTCAACCCCGTCGGCTGGTCGTGCCGGATGAATGCCTATATCGCCACCATCTTGGACGAACAGGATCAGCTGGTGGCTCTGGCATATTCGACTGATCAGCACCCAACTCCGGCCTACCTTGGGGTGACCACCAGCAGCACTGGCGGCAACTTCATCCGCTGGGAGGTCGACCTTTCGGCGATCGAGGGACAGACCGGAGTGCAACTCGGATTCATCGTGCAGAGCGCGAAGGGCGCCGCAAGCCTCGTGGCGGCCATCACGGCTCCGGTCGTCACGTGCATCGTCGACCAGCCAGCGGGCGGCAGCTACGCATTCTTGAGCGGCACCTCCATGGCGTCACCGCAGGTTGCAGGCGCCGCGGCCCTTCTGCTTGCGAAGAACCCCGATCTGACAGCGGCCCAGATGAAGCACGCCCTCATGTCCACTGCCGTGCCCATGGCATCACTTGCAGGCAAGGTGGTGACCGGGGGCCGGGTTGACGTGAACGCCGCGCTCGCATCGGTACCGGCACGCGCAGTCCCTGCGGCACCCGCGGCACCGGTTGCACCGGCCGCGCCCGCACCCTCCACGACGGCACTCACACTTCGTGCTGGATCCACCATCGCAATCCGCCCCGGCGGTACCCGTGCGTCCGTGCCGGTGACCTGCGCCCAGCCCAGCACCGCGACGTGCGCGGTGACGGTGGCCCTGCGAATGCGGGTGGCGACCGCAGGCAGCACTCAGGTGCACTGGAACTCACTCGGCACCCAGCGCGCCACCCTGCCGGGCGCCTGGCAGGGACGGGTGTCTGTGCCGCTTACCCGGGAGGCACGCAATCTGCTGAGTCGTTACAGCCGGGTGCGCGCAACGGTGATCGCCAGTTCGCAGACCGGTTCGGCAAAGCTTGCATCGGTGCGGCAGACGACCACGCTGGTACGCCGCTGATCAGGCACACCGCGCGGCTGGGTGGGGGTGACCTGCCGAGCCGCGCGGTGCTGCCCAGCAACTGCCATGCGGGTGACCGCGGTGGCCGACGCGCTCATCGGCAGGGTTGTCGTGAGTAGCCGGAAGGGGAGTCCGGTGTTGTTCTGATAGAAATCCCGTAATCCCCCGCCCCCTGGAGTGGTACATGCGCCCCCGCACCCTCATCGCAAGCACCTTGGCTGCTGTCACGCTTGCCGTTCTGGTGCCATCGCTGGCCACTGCCTTCTTCTGCGGTGGGCACGGGGTGTGCCTCGACCCAATTGACGTGGTGGTTAACGTCACGGCGGGCGCCAATGACCCCGTGTCGGGCGCCACCGTCGTTGCCCGCGACGACCGCACGGGCCGCGTGGTGTCAAGCACTACGACCACCGGGGATCTCGGGTACACGGTTATCCGCCTGCGGCCTGGCGCGTCGGCCCAGCGCATCACCATCACCGCCACCGGCGGCCGGTCGCAGGTGGTTGGCGGCCTTTCTGGCGCTGACGTGATGTCCGCGACGGCGCAGAGGGGCGCCATCGCCGCGGAGATCGACGTGAACGTGAACCCGGGCAGCACCGTGCTGGCCGAGTACCTCAACGTGCGCCCCGGGGCCTCCATCGCCGCCGCCGAGCGTGCTGTGGCGCGCCGCCTGCGGCTGCCCGCGGGCACCGACGTGGCGGAGTCGGCGAGGTTCGCACGGTCGCGCTTCTCGGGCGCGGACTTCATCACGGCTGCCCGCGAGCGTGGTGGGGTGCAGGCCTACGCGGATTGGACTGCCGATCGCATTGGCAATGGCGCCGGCGTTCGTTCGTTTGCGGCCCCGCGCCCGGTTGATGACCTCCCTCTCAGGGGGGATGCGCTGGGAGCCAGCCGTGGCGCGAGCCCGCGTCGCGAGAACAATGTTGCTGCCTCCATCGCCATCACAGTGCTGAAGCCATTCATCGAGGCGGGATCACAGAAGATCTTCTGCTACCTCGGGATCAAGTTCCTGTGCCGCTCCACCCCAACCCCGACGCCCGCCTCCGGACTCACAGCCGCCGAGAAGAAGCAGCTCGCCGACATCGAGCGGGGCATCAGCGACCTTGCAACACAGATGACCACGGCCCAGCAGACGCTCTCGGCGATCGAGGTTCAGGTGGCGGCGCTCGGCGGGCAGGTCGCCGCGCTCAACTACGGCCCGGAGATGAATGCGGTTCAGGACATCATCGAGGCCACCCGCGCTGCGGCAGGGTTGCGTGCAGAGGGCAGAGACGTGCCCGCGGGCCTCGCGGAGGTCCTCACGAATGCCCTCGCGCGCCGCTACGAAATCAACAGTGGCTGCCCGAACTGGGCTGCGCTGGTCGGCGCGCTTCCCACAGCTGCGGTCATGGACGGGTCGGAGCTTCGGCACCCACGGGCCGCGTGCGCGAGCCTTGCCCAGGGCATCGGGATCAGCAACGGTCTGATGCAGTTTGCCCAGCGGAAGGTGGCCGCGGCGTCCAGCATCGTGACCGCGGGGCCCACTCAGGCCAAGGTCGACCTGGCGGGCGAGTTCTGGCTCGGCGAGTTCGCGAAGAATGTCGTGTCGTCGAACATGGCGTCGGAGTATGCGTTGCGGCCCGGCGGCAATTCCACGCGCACGGCCGAGGTGGTCGACGCGACCACACAGCTGTTCAACGATGCGCTTGGGATGATTGAGATCGACGCCACCGGTGCGTACTTCGGTGCCCGCATCCTCAATGACCAGATTCTTGTGATGGGCCCGGCCAGTGGCACCCTCTACGGCATCGGGTACTACCAGATGGATCCCGGTACGGGACCGTGGGGCCTTGACAAACGGGTTCAGTGCCGCGGCAATACCCCGTGGCAAATGAATTGGAGCCGTTTGCCGGGAGCGTTCAGACCAGGGCTTTTCGGGTACGCCCCATCAGCAACGCCGGCCGGCGTTGCGACGGCGAGCGAACCGGTGGCGGGTACTCCTGCCGCGTGCAGCCCCGGCCAGTTCGTGTCCACCCCGCCGGAGATCCCCGGCGCTCCGCCCAATGCGTGGGAGTCCCCTGATGCACTCCCCGCGGAGAACCTCCCGGGTGTCCTCGCGGCGCTTCGCCGGGCGGCCCTCTGCCACATGAAGGATCGCGTCAACAGCGGGGTCACGTTCCGCCCGGAGGAAGGAACCTCCGTGGGTGGGCTCTGCGATTCCTACCCCGCACCCATCCCCGACGAGCCCGTCCTTGCATGGGAGGGATCTCAGGTGCTGAAGGAGCCGGCTGGCCACGGGGTGATGCCCAACCTCCAACTGTCGCTCAAGGATACGGGCTGCGTCCCGTGGACGATCGGGTTCACCACTCATGCGCGATGGGTCGACGGGCACCGGACCAGCCCCAAGGGTGAAAACCTGGGAATCACGGAGCCCACGTCGGAATCGCTGCCGGCCTCCGCAACGGGTATGCAGTGCCGGGTGGTGGACCTCACGCCGGCTGCTGCGGACCGCTATGGCTCGAACTGCGTATCGGCGAACCCCGCAGGAAAGATCTTGTATCAGGGCTATCGCGGGGCAACGGTCACCGTTCCCGTGACGTCGTCACTCCGGGAGCTCAACACACGCGTCATGGGCGGGTACTGCCCGAATCTCGGCGGAATCCCTGCCCCCCCCGGCTCAGCGAATGTGGCCTATTTCACTGGCGAGAAGATCATCTGTTCTCCGCCCCTTGCGACCTACAGCAGGAAGTCCGTGGAGAAGCTCGGCACACGTCTTACATGGAGGTTTAACCCGCTTACTAACCGTGAGGACCCCGTTTGGGTTGACATCCTCAGGGAGCATTCGGACAGCCCGTGCGTGGGGAGCAGGGACTACCGGTCCCCGAACACGGCGTTCGACTTCCCCTTGGTCTGGCCGCTGCAGCGCCAGATACGGGCTCTGACCACGTACAACTCGGTCAAGGACGGAGAGTCCACGCAGCAGGCGGGGGTTCCGGGGTATCAGGCCGCGAACTGGACCTACAACAATCAGGTCGCTGGCGATTACGTCGTCGGCCCCCTCTATTCCAGCCGCGCGGTGGGCGCCTACGTGCCTGGCACGTCGCCCGGCGGGCCGGCGGCAGATGCCCCGCCGAGGGTGGCGGGTGCGCGTGTGCCCGATGCGGTTCTTGACCTCTCCGTCTGTGCTGAGGACTGCACGGGTGATGCGACCTCCCTGCGCGTCGAGTGGCGGCCCCCGGTATCGAGCGGCGGGCTGGCCATCAGGCGGTACGAAGTGTCCGGAACCACGATGGGCAACTTCCCGCGTTCGACCCGCAGTTGCACCACGTCCTCCGCTTCCGTGCTGCAGTGCACGTTTCGCAATCTGGATCTGTCGGAGGAGTGGGAGTTCCGTGTGTGGGCGACGAACGCGCTCGGGCGGGCTCAAGGAGCCGTGGCTGTCAGGTTCATCTCCGGCCCCGGCCGTCCGGCCCTCCGTGCGCTCAAGGAGGCCCTCGAGGTTCGCTGGACCACCCCGCGATGGAAGGAGTGGTACTCCAGTGCGGGCGTCTCCATCCCTCACAACTACACGGCCATGGCATCTCCGGGCGGTCGCACATGCACGGCGGCGGGATTCAGCACAACGACCTGCACGATCACCGGCCTCACGCCCGGCACCGCGTACACCGTGACGGTCGTTCTCCGGAGCGAGTACAACTGCTACGCCAAGATGCCGTGCGGAAGGGACGACACCTCCCCGCCGTCGGCGGCCGTTGCGCCCCTCGGGGTCCCGGTCCGTCCGGGCGCTCCGGATCTCGAGGCCGCCGAGCCATCGGAGGGGCGCATCGCGGTGAAGTGGCGGGTGCCCGCGTTCGACGGCGACAGCCCGATCGCCGGGTACACCGCAACGGCTTCGCCCGGTGGTGCCACGTGCACCACCACTGGAACGCTGGCGTGCACCATCGATGGCCTCTCGCCCGGCGCCGAGTATTTCGTGACCGTCACGGCCACGAATGCGGTGGGTACAGGGCTGCCATCCGAACGGCTCACGCGCACCACGCCCCTGCTGGTTCCCGCCCCGCCGCGTACGCCGCTGGCTCAGGCATCCGTCGGCAGCATTGAGGTGGGCTGGGTCGCCCCGGACTTCGACGGCGGCACGGCGATTTCCGGCTACACCGCCACTGCGTCGCCGGGCGGCGCCCAGTGCAGCACCGATGGGGCCACCACCTGCACCATCAGCGGGTTGCCCCACGGCACTGATTACGAGGTCACGATTACCGCCACGAACGCGGTGGGCACCGGTCGTGCCTCTGTTCCGGCGACGGCCCGGACGCCGACCATCACCGCACCCGGCGCTCCGCGGCCCCCTGAGCTGACAGCCCTGCCCGGGCGCATCGAGGTGGGCTGGTCGGCGCCGGAGTCGGATGGCGGCAGCGCCGTGACCGGCTACGTCGCCACCGCGACGCCCGGCGGCGCCACCTGCTCCACGACGGGTGCCACTCTCTGCACCATTACCGGCCTGGAGGACGGCACCGCGTACCGGGTGGCTGTCGCAGCCGTCAACGTGATCGGCACCGGGCCTTCTGCTGAGGCGAGCGCGCCGGTTACGCCGCGACGGCACGCCGATGGCGTGCCGCGCCAGGCGGACGAGTTCGAGCTTGAGCCTGTTGCCGTCCCCGGCACCGCGGAGCCGGTTGCACCCGCTGGTGGTCCCGAAGCCTCGGAGCCGGTTGCACCGGGTGGCGCTCCCGGCAGCGGTCCGGCTCTCGTGCTCGCGGACGTGGCCTTGACACCTCGCACCTTGGTGCCTGGCCTCGGGGGCCGCATCGCATACAGCCTCTCCGAGCCGGCAGACGTCACCATCACGTTCGCCCGGGTCGGCACACGCGACCGGCAGGCGCGTGTGGTGCACCGCATCCCCGCCGGCCGTCCGGGTGCACTGGCTGGCGACACCCGTATCCGCGTGATCTACAGCCGGACGAGCCCGCGGCGGAAGGTCGCGGGCGCCTGGACGATGACGATCGAGGCCCGCGACGCGCAGGGCCGCGTGGCCCGACGGATCATCCCGATCAGGGTGAGAAGCTGATGCAGGGGTGCTCTCCCCGCATGAGGGTGCCTGATACGAATTTCGCAACCCCCTTCCCCTGGGAGCACTCATGAATGGTCAGTCACGCCGTGGGGCGATAACCGCCGCGATCGTCGCCTCCGCCGCAATCGCGGCACCAGTTGCGGCAATGGCCGCTGCACCTGTGCAGTCGATCGGTCCGGTGGAGCATGGCTTTGATCCCCTACCCATCTCCATTAGCCCCGTATCTGTGTCCGGGGAAGCGGTCGTGGATTCACTGCTTGCTACTCCCGCTGATATCCATCCGACGGTGGACCGCGTGCTGGTGAAGTTCAAGGCCGGGACACCATCGCGGACCAGTGCCGCTGCCCGGAACCGGGCCCTTGATGCGGTGGGCGCGCAGCCACAGGATGCACGCAGAGTGGCCGGGCTTCCGGGTGTCTGGAGCGCGCCGGTGACTGTGGGCTACTCGGTTCGCGCCGTTGAGCGCAGACTCGACAAGCGCGCGGACGTGCGATGGGCTGCGCCCGACGGGATAGTCAATGGTGATGACGTCCCGAACGACCCGCTCTTCCCCAATCTCTGGGGTCTCAGCAACACCGGCCAGCAGGTGCAGGCTCCGAGCCCCTTCTCAGGGGTTGCCGGTATGGATCTCGGCGTGATGGGCGCCTGGGGTGCCACGCAGGGGTCGGCAACTGTCTCAGTCGCGGTGGTTGACAGTGGCGTTGCCCTTGACCACCCCGACCTCATGGCCAATCTGCGCACCCAGGCCGCCCGCAACTTCGTGCCCGATGCCCAGGACGTGGTTGATCCACTCGCCGTTGACGACCAGCACTCCCACGGCACCCACGTCGCCGGCACCATCGGCGCAGTTGGCAACAACGGGCTTGGTGTGGCCGGGGTCAACTGGAACGTGGGCCTGATTCCCGTACGCGCGCTCAATTTCGCCAACCAGGGCACCGCCGCGTCGGTTGGCGGGGGGATGGCATATGCCGGCGGCGTGGCGCGCGTCGTGAATGTGAGCATCGGCGGCGCATCCGATGGGGAGGTCGACTCCGAGGCAATCCAGCAGAACCCGAACACGTTGTATGTCGTGAGTTCCGGAAATGACGGGTTTGACAACGACGTGAGGCCGGCCTATCCGTGCAACGTGCCGCTGCCCAATGTGCTGTGTGTGGCCGCCATCGATGCAAGCGGCAATCTGGCGAGTTTCTCCAACTGGGGTGCGACATCAGTTGACGTCGCCGCTCCGGGCGTCGATATTCAGAGCACCGTCCCGACGTTCGCCACTGAGTTCGCACCCTCGATTCAATCGAATGGCGCGACTCCGCCGCGGCCGGTCGGGTGGAACCAGGACTCGCCCGCGCGATGGGAGTTCGACACCACCTTGGGCGTTCCGTATGTCTCCATCGATGCGACTCCCTCGGCCGGCTCGAGCTACGACCAATGGTTTATCCAGGCGCCGGGTACGTTCAACCCGGTCGGCCGGTCATGCCGCATGAACGCAGCGGCGGCGATGGACCTTGACCCGGGGCAGGCGCTTGCGGTCCTCTACACGACGACCGAGCACCCGGTCCCGGTGTTGGTCGGCTCGTCGGCCACGGCCGGCGACACCCAGGGCAGGTTCATGCCGTGGACCATTGACCTTTCGGGCATCGACGGTCAGACGGGGGTCGAGTTCTTGTTCCTCGTGCAGAGCCCGCAGGGCGAAACGCACCCCGCGTTCGCCGCCATCATGAATCCGGTGGTCACGTGCATCGTCGATCAGCCGGCAGGCGGCAGCTATGGCTTCATGTCAGGCACCTCCATGGCGGCCCCGCACGTCGCTGGCGCCGCGGCGCTGTTGCTCTCGAAGAACCCCGAACTCACGGCGGCGCAGTTGAAGCGTGCGCTCCTGTCCACTGCCGTGCCGATGCCATCACTTGCCGGCAAGGTGGTGACCGGCGCCCGGGTTGACGTGGCTGCCGCGCTCGCATCGGTGTCGCCCGCCCCCGGGAGCGCGGCCGGGTCGCCGAGCGCGCCTGCGCCTGCTGCAAGCAGCGCTCAGGCACCCACAACAGCACTTGGGCTTCGGCTTCGCTCAACGCTTGCCACGGGCGCATCGGGCCGCACTGTGAACGTGCCAGTGACGTGTGCGCAGGCGCAGCCCACGATGTGCTCGGTGACGGTGGCTCTGCGCATGCGCAGAGGGGGGAGCCAGGTGAACTGGATCAATCTCGGCACACGGCAGCTCACTCTCCTGGGTGGCTGGAGCGGGACGGTGGCTGTGCCGCTTACCCGGGAGGCGCGCAACCTGCTCGGGCGCTACGGCCGTGTGCGCACCACGGTGATCGCCAGTTCGCAGCCTGGTTCGGCGGCGCTGGCACCGGTGCGGCAGGCGACCACGCTGGTGCGCCGCTAAGGATCGTCTCCGGGAGGGCCAGGGCGCGCCTCCTGGGCGTCGCTCAGGCCTTCTCGGCCAGTAGGGCGCTAATTGCCCGGGTCACCTCGGGCGCGTCCGGTTCCACTGACGAGCTGAAGCGCATCGCGGCCCGGCCCTGGCGGTCCACGAGGTACTTGTTGAAGTTCCAGTCGGGCTGGTGGCTCCAGGACGGTATGGCGAGGCCACGCATGAGCGGGATGGCCTTGGGCCCGGTCACCTTCGAGACGCGCAGCATTGGGAACGTGACCCCGAAGTTGAGCTTGCAGAACGTGGCCACCTGACCGTCGCTTGGCAGCTCCTGCTTGAAGTCTCGCGATGGCACCCCGAGCACGGTCAGGCCATCGGCGCGGCGGCCCTTCCACAGGGCCTCAAGGCCTTTGTACTGGGGGGTGAACCCACAGTGGCTCGCGGTGTTGACCACCATCACCACCCGGCCTCGCAGCAATGCGAGGTTGATGCGCTTGCCGCCGAGGCGGTCGTACGATCCGGTGAGGAGTGGAGCGCCGCGGTCGGCGGCGGGTATCACCGCTCCGGCATCTGCCGAGGCGGCCACGGCTGGCACCGCAGATACGAGCGCCGATGCGACGGCGATGGCTGCCACGAGGGAACGCATGGCGAAAGGGTATGCCCTGCGTCGTCTGTCGTGCAGGGGGATCGGTTGGGCTACGCGCTGGCGGCGGCCCGTGCGAGGCGGTCGCGTACGGCCACGCCGATGCCATGAGCGGGGGGTGGAACGGCCACGATCACCTGGCATCCAGCTGCATCTGCCCGGCGGAATGCGGTGTAGAGCAGGGCTGCATAGGCATCTGGTGCACCCGCCGGCCCGAGCACCAGCACGGAGTCGGGGAGAGGGGAGATGAAGTCGGGTGCGAGCAGCGCCACGGACGTGCCCGCAGCCGTGAGATCGGCAGCCCTTGCGGCGGCGGCATCGGCGGTGACCACCTCAACGCGTGCACCAGGTGCGTAGTGGGCCTCGAGCATGCCCGGGGCACGGGCGGGCCCGCTTGAGGTGGCGCTCACGGGGGCGTTCATGACCCGCGCGATGTCGTCGGCCGAGATTCCCCCCGGGCGAAGCACCTGTGGGGGGTCACTTGCAAGATCGAGCACCGTGCTCTCCACGCCGATGGCGCATGGGCCGCCGTCGAGAACCAGATCAACCGCATCGCCGAGCTCGTCGCGCACGTCATCGGCCCGGGTGGGGCTCGGGCGCCCGAAGCGATTGGCCGATGGCGCGGCCACTGGCCCGCCGAACGCACGCAGCAACGCAAGTGCCAGCGGGTGATCGGGCACCCGCACGGCCACTGTGTCGCGGCCCCCGGTGACCACGTCGGGCACGGCTGCAGATCTCGGCATCACAAGGGTGAGCGGCCCGGGCCAGAAGGCAGCGGCCAGCGCCCGGGCGGCAGGGGTCACCTCGGCCACCAAGGGCGCGAGGTCGTCGACCGATGCGATGTGGCAAATGAGTGGATGGTCC
>Ga0194048_10000327_pt1 | contig 22704 bp, 25 predicted proteins | sample JunL225m_MetaG_FD_161685 | JGI IMG/M metagenome (GOLD analysis project Ga0194048, IMG submission 161685) | Anoxic zone freshwater microbial communities from boreal shield lake in IISD Experimental Lakes Area, Ontario, Canada - Jun2016-L222-5m | ecosystem: Environmental > Aquatic > Freshwater >...
GTTAGCTAGTGGCGTTGGCAGCATCATTACTCATGATGATGGCGTGGTCCTAGCCTCAGACCTTGGTGAACTTGGTTACCCCAAAGATTCCCTTGGTAAGAAAAGGTTTGATCTCCTGCAATTGGAACTAGCAAAACTTTCAATACCGATTACGAAAAAACCGAGACTCATTGCTCTAAATCACAAACCGGATAAGTCCCTTAAGGTTTCCTTCGCTTTAGTAGTTGGGCATCTAGCACTGCGACCAACCACCTATTCCAGATGGCTAAACCGTGATGTCAGCCACCTAGCTATTACCTTAAACCTTGACTCGGTTGAGATTTCCCCGGTTGTTATCCCAGGAGTTACTCCTTGTTTGAGCTGCTTCCAAGAATTCAAAGTTGATGAAGATCACTCTTGGCCTGTGATGGCTAGCCAGTTAGTTGATTTACCGAGAGTAAGAGATGACAGCGCCGCACTGCTAACTGCAGTTGGACTAGCTACCAGATCTGTGCTTAGGCAGCTTGATGAATCAGCAGGATTTACACACACCGGTGATCCCGATGGTGAAATAAGAAAGGGCTATAGAGTTGATTACGCAACTGGAACGGTTACTAGAACTGTTTTTGAATTACACAGGTTGTGTGCTTGTCAGGAACCTAAATTAGATCTAGGTAGCGACTAGGGGTTCGCTCTCGATCATCAGGGGTGTCTTTCTTAGCCCAAGTTATGTTCAACTGGTCTTTTGCTCTGGTTACTGCGACATAGAACAAACGTTGCTCTTCTGCTATCTGAGCTTCGGTCTTGGCGTAGCTGATTGGTAGGTAACCTTCGGTTACTCCAATAATGAAAACAATTTTGTATTCCAAACCTTTAGCGGCATGGATAGTACTAAGCGTGATTGATTCCTTGGTTGGTTCATGCTGTGATCTTTGACGCTCTTCTATTTCACTGGCAAAAGTTTTTATAGTTGCATCGTTACCAAGCTCATCAGCTATCTGAACAAAAGAGTTTAGAGCTTCCCACTGTTCAAGTTGTGTTCCTGAAACATTAGGAGCGATACTCTGCCAGCCAAGACTTCTAGCAATTGCAGAAACACTTTCGTAAAGAGATTTAGCAGAAGGGTTCATAGCTTCTGCTCGCACTAGTCTTACCGCAGACATAATCTCTGGTCGATTGAAATATCGTTGACCACCACGAACCTGATATTCAACTGATGCATCAGCTAAGGCTTTTTCAATATGTTCCGACTGTCCATTGATTCGATAGAGCACAGCAATCTGTGAGGCCTTTACTCCCTTGGATAAAGCATCCTTGATTTGATTAGCCACCCAAGCACACTCTGCTGCTCTATCTGCAAATGATTGCACCTGAGGCTCAACACCACTTGGGCGAACTGCTTCAAGCGGTGAATAGTTTTTATTACCCCTTAGCTGATTAGCAATAGAAATGATTTCAGGAGTGGACCGATAGTTCCTGGTAAGTGCGATTACGTTAGCGCCTGGATACCTTGATTCAAAGTTCTCTAGATATGTAGCGCTAGCTCCAGTGAAGGAGTAAATGGTTTGGTTAGGGTCTCCCACCACACAGAGATCGCTTCTATCGCCTAGCCAGGTATCAAGTAATTCTTGTTGCAACGGTGAAATATCCTGATACTCATCAACTGTGAAGAAACGATATTGCTGATGGACGTGAGCTAAAGCTCGAGGTTCTGCACGAAGCATTCCGGTGCAAAGTAAGAGGACATCCTCCCAGTCGATCTGCTTAGCTTTGACCTTTGCATCTTCGTAGGCAACCTGAATCTCATAGCCACGAATGGGTGAAAGCCCTGCGATAACTGGTCGGTTAGACATTCTCTCGGCATAACCTTCGAGCGAGAGCATTGAGTATTTGCGCCACTCGATCTCGGCAGCAAGATCACGAATGCTGTTTGGGTCAAGTCTTATTTTTAGAGATTCAGCAGCTTGGCCGATTGCTCTTGATTTAGATTCCAGAACCCTAGGCGCTTCAATACCAAAGAACTCACGCCAAAAGTATTCCAACTGGGCTAAAGCTGAAGCGTGAAAAGTTTTTGCATTTACCTGGTGAACACCAAGTTGACGAAGCCTTGAGCGTAACTCGCCAGCAGCTTTGTTGGTATAGGTCAAAGCCATTACTCGGTGTTCTGAAAAATCACCACGGAGAATTCCATATGCAATGCGATGAGTAATAGTTCTAGTCTTACCGGTACCAGCTCCAGCCAGGATAACGGTTGGCCCTAATAGTGATTGAGCTGCTTCTCGTTGCTCATCGTCGAGAGCATCAAGAATCTCATCTGCTTCGTAATCCATTAGCGAACTTCTAGCTCAGTTGCCGAGATAATTTCTTCGCCCAGCCAGTTTTCAATAAGTGCACGAGCGATTGAAATGTGACTAGGTAAAAATATTTCTTTAGCTTCAGCTTTTAGTTCAGCTCTCGTGAACCAGCGCAGTTTGGCAATCTCAACACCATCAGGCTTAAAGGCATCTGCATGATTACTGGAATCAACTTTTGCTGTGAATGCCAACATCAAAGAATACGGATAGGGCCAGGATTGACTTCCTAAATAAATCGGATCTGAAACTAACAACCCAGACTCTTCTAACATCTCTCGAACTACTGCTGCCTCTAGTGATTCAGCTGCTTCAACAAATCCGGCAAGAACTGACCAACGGTTATTTTCCCAGCTGCCTTGACTGCCAAGCAATATCCGATCCTGGTCATCGATGATGCTTACGATTACTGCTGCATCAGTTCTTGGAAATAGGTCACGTTCTTCATCAATGCATTGCCTTGACCAGCCACCCTGTTTCATGATGGTCAACTTGCCGCAATTAGGGCAATACTGATGACTTTCGTGCCAGTTATGAATAGCTAGCGCTTGAGTAAACAGTGCGGCATCTCTCGGATGCAATCCGGCACCACTTCTTCTAAGTTCAATCCACTTAGTTGAATCAGGTTCAATAGCGTTCGCTGCGTTATCACTAAGCACTGAAAGAACTATGGCTGTTCCTTTTGGCTGATCGCCAAGAGCTACTGTTGTCCTACCTAAATACACTCGGTATTTACCAGCGGTTGACTCGTCGGTGGTGAGTAATCTCAACTCACCATCTTGAACAAGTGTCTTACCTTTATGCAGCACAAGGATTCTGGTCTCTGGTTCTAACCAGAGCAGGTCAAATAGTTCAGCACTGTCTCGACTATCTCCATCACGGTCAACGACCGCCTGGGCTAGGGGAAGATTTAGGAGCTTAGACATCTGACTTTTTCTGGTTAAGGTGACATAAGAATGCGTGGCGATAACAGGTCTTGGGGCTAATCTTGTCTAACCTGAAATGCATGGGCAAACCTTCCTTGATTTTAGCGGCGTTAGCAGCCGACGCACTCCCGGGCATTCGATTCGTTCAGGTTCAGAACCTAACCGTTGATGGCGATGGGCTTACCACCGAACTACTAACCACTGATGACGGGCGACGAATACTGCTTAAGTCCCCTAAGACTGCCGTTGCAGCCACCGACCTTGGCACAGAAGTTAGAGCACTTCGGGTCCTAAAAAACATAACTTTGCCTTTTAGCGTGTCTGCCCTGTTAGGCCAGACCTCCCCTAAAGCCATCCGTCAGGCTCTCGCTTTTGAATATGTGCCAGGAGCTCCAATTGATTTATCTAGAGTTCGTCTTGAAGATCCGCTGATTAATTCAATCGGTCAAGCTCTTGCTCGAATTCACTCAATTCCTTCAAGCTTGGTTTCAGATTCTGGTCTGCCTGAATATCAGCCGGCCCAACGAGTTCGCGAACGGGTAGCGGAATTCGATAGGGCTATGGATACCGGCAAAATCCACCGCGATTTACTTGAGCGTTGGCAAACCGCTTTACTTGATGTGAACTTGTTCCGCTACCAACCGGTTGTGGTTCATGGCGGGCTAAGAAGCGATGTCTTACTTGCTGAGGGAACTGATGTTGTTGGTATAACGGAATGGCGCAGTCTTTGCGTAGATGACCCCGCCGCAGATCTTGCCTTTATCTACGGTGAAGCTCAACCTGAAATAGCTGCGGCTATTACTCTTGCCTACGAGGGTTCAATTAGAGCCGATAAAAACCTAAAGCAACGAGCAAACCTTTACTTTGAACTCTCACTTGCTACTTACCTTTTACAAGTAATGGCTCTAGGTGATGAGGCGGGTATTGAAGAAGCTAGCTTGATGCTTACTCAACTCCACCAAGACCTAGTTGAAGGCTTACTACCATCGCTTACCCCAACCGAGTTTGCCACTAGTGCTCCTGAAGTCATTACCCCAATCTCCCAGGCAGCCAGTTTCACAGCTCCGGTAACAATCATTACGGAATCGATAGAAGTGGTTGATTTAGCCGAAGTAGAGCCTATTGCCACACAAGAGCAGCCTGAAAAGCCTGAGGACGAACTGTTCTAATGTTTTCCTAAGCCCTGGACTTGTCGTAATCTAGTGGTTGAAAGAAAGAAGCATCATGGAAATCAGAATCGGCTTACAAAACACATCTCGTGAGATCGCATTTGAGTCAAAACAGAGTGCAAGTGAGATTGAGAAGGCTGTTGAATTAGCCCTAGGTTCTGATGCAAAACATTTGAAGCTAGTCGATGACAAAGGTCGCATCTTCATTGTTCCTACCGCTGCTTTGGCTTACGTTGAGATCGGCGCTGAAGAAGCCCGAAGAGTTGGATTTATTGCCTAATGGAACTTGCATTCATTCTTGTTTATGGTTCACTACTTGGACTGATGGCTCCTTACCTACTGTCTGGTAAAGAAAACTATGGAGTCTTACTAGCCCCTGCCCTATCACTGGTTTTCGGATTCGGAATCTGGACTGTTTTGACTTGGGTTGGTCTTAGCTATAGCGATCTTTGGATTTGGTTAATCACAATGCTAGGTATGCCAATTGTGATGATCCTTGGAGTTCGGTTTATTAGAGCTCGCCGACTATCTCACGAAACAGAAATCAAGTAATTAGGCAGTTAGCCCAATAACTTCCATCCTGGAGCTGTGTGCTCCGGTTAGTTCTGAGATCAGTGGTTCCAATTTTGAGTAAGCGGCTAAGTTAACTTCGTTCTCTTCTTCAACGGTTAGCTTCTTAGTTTTTGGTATGTGTGCCAATTTACGATTATCAAAAGCAGCTCTAAGTTCTAGTAAGACATCGCCCATAAGTCTTCTACCCCACAAAGCCAAGCGAGAACCTAAAACTGGGTCCGCCTCAATTGCGTCAGTTAAAACTCGCTTAGCAAACTTCTCAAAGGTTTTATCTTTCAAAGCCTTTTCAACTTCAGCTTGCAAATCATCATCAAGACCAGAGGCAAGTCTGGAATAGAAATCATCTAGTAAACCTGAAGTTAGATAAACCTTTACGACCACTTCATACCAGTCAAGTCCGATGGTGTTTGAATGGAAGACGGCAATTCTTTCCTTGAAAGGATTCATCTCAACTGCAGGATCTGCGCCAAGGTCAACCAGCTTCTTCGATAGCTGACGATATTTATCAAAACTCTTAGCAGCTGCTTCACTGAGTTCAGCTTTATAAGAAGTGTTAGGTGAATACTTCAACGCTGCTGTCAGAATTTCAAAGTTAGAAAGTTGCAGGTATGCCAGCTGACCGAGGAAAGCCTTAGGTTCAGGAGTGTATGGCTTGAGATTAATAGCCTTAGTGTTGCGCACAGGCTTCTCTTCAGAGCGCGGGGTAAGGCTCAGTTGCTTTGCAACCTTACGTAAACGTTTCAACCATTCGAACACCGAACCATCTTAACCTCCATTGGCACGGTTAGACTTGCCCTGATAAGACAGGCGGCCAAAACTATTGGATTTCAGCGACTTAGGCATCGATTCGGATATCGTTGCCGCACTAGCATCAAAAGGCATAACTAGCCCTTTTCCTATTCAGGAGCAGGCTATACCCCTTGCATTGACTGGTCAGGACCTAATCGGTCAGGCCAAGACCGGCACAGGTAAAACACTTGGTTTTGGGCTTCCCATCATCCAAATGCTTGGCCTAAACCCAACTCACGGTGCTAAGGCACTAGTTGTCGTGCCTACCCGTGAATTGGCAATTCAGGTTGCCGATGACCTAACTTTGGCCTCAGCTAACAGAAATCTTCAAGTTGCTGCTATTTACGGTGGTAAGTCTTACGAGGGTCAAGTTGCCCAACTTGAGGCTGGAGCACAACTTATTGTTGGAACTCCTGGACGTCTAATCGACCTAAGTAAGCAAAAGAAACTAGATCTTTCGAAGATTCAATGCATGGTCTTAGATGAAGCAGACGAAATGCTTGACCTTGGTTTCTTGCCTGATGTTGAAAGACTCTTTGCTTTTACCCCAGCAGGACGCCAAACCATGTTGTTCTCAGCGACTATGCCTGGTCAGATTGTTTCTCTTGCGAGAAAGTATCAGAACAAGCCGGTTCACATCAGAGTAAATGATCCTGATGAAGGTCATACCAAAGCTGATATCAAACAGTTCTTCTATCGCGCTCACGCTCTCGATAAAGATGAAGTTGTTGCCAGAATCTTGCAGTCAGATGGCAGAGGCAAAACAATTATCTTTACTAAGACCAAGAGACAGGCAGCAAAGGTATCAGACGAGTTAGCTGATCGCGGTTTCAAAGCAACTGCTTTGCATGGCGACATGTCTCAAGAAGCTCGTGAAAAATCTATGGATGCTTTTAGAAGTGGTAAGAAAGACATTCTTGTTGCCACCGAAGTTGCTGCTCGTGGTATCGATGTTGATGATGTTACCCACGTAATCAACTACACAGTTCCAGAAGATGAGAAGGCATACCTGCACAGAACAGGTAGAACAGGTCGTGCCGGTAGAACTGGTATCGCAGTTACTTTCGTCGACTGGGAAGATTTACTTCGCTGGTCAAACATTGATAAAGCTCTTGAACTAGGTGTTCCAGATCCAGTGGAGACATATTCATCTTCACCTCATCTTTTTACAGATCTAGATATTCCAGCTGGAACTAAAGGCAGAATAGCTGCAACTAAAAGACCAGCAGACTGGAAACCAGGTGACAACGATAAACCTAGAGGTCAAAAACCTAGAAGTAATCAACCGCCTAGAAAACCTAAGACTGAAGCAGCTAAACCACAAGGTGATCGCAAAACGCGTAACCGAACTAGAAGCTATAAGACTGGCGAATAATTAGAACGAGTGCGAAAGAGTTGGCTTGGTACCAGTTCCTAAAAGCAAAATCTTTTTCAGCATTTCTATTGAAGTCGTTCTAAGACCCAACGGGTTTTTAGGCTTCACTGATATGCCGTGGTAATCGCTTGAGCCTGTTGTGATAAGCCCAAACTCTTGCGCAAAGTTATCTAAGACAACTTTGACTTCAGGAGGCACCTCTCGGTGGTCGGTTTCAATTCCAAGAAGACCTGCCTCAACCATTTTTTCAAAATGAACTTTAGGAAACTCTTTTGGTTGATCATCTTCGCTGCTTGTTCGAGCTAGAGGGTGAGCAATAACGGGAACTCCCCCGGCTTCACGAACTGTCTTGATAACTTCAAGAACGTCCCTTGCTTCGTTTCGAATGTAATACTCACTGAACTTAGAAATCGGTGATTGAGGGTGATCAAAAACTTCTGACACAGAGCCAAATTTATTAAGGTGCACCAAAGCTTGAGCTATATCTGGTCTTCCTAGGGTCGACCCTTCCTGCGCTATTTCTAAGACCAATTCAAATGACAGCTCTGGGTAAGGCAATTTGAGTCGCTCAACAAATTTTTGGGTTCGGACGTAGCGAGATTTAAGGTTCTCTTCCAGTATTTCCTTGAGTGCCGAATCCTCAGGATTAGGAAGATAAGCGAGCAAATGAATGCCAAATGGCTCATGACCTGGAATGCGACCTTCTGTTGTGATTTCAATACCGGGAATGAAGCTCAAGCCCTTTTGAGCGGCTAGCTCAGCAGCTTTTGCCCAACCATCTGTTCTGTCATGGTCTGTAAGAGCAAAAACATCTATTCCTTCGGTTTTGATGTTCTCTACGAGATCTTCAACGATGTCTGCACCATCAGAGTTCTTGGAATGAATGTGGAGGTCTATTTTCATGAGTTCTACCCTTCCCTACTTCTCCAAGATAACAGGGACCGCTGACACCTTTCGGCCAAAAGTGGCAGAATAATTCCATGAGCAAAGACGCATCTGAGAAATTAGCCGCCCGTGGATCTGCAAGATCACACCGACCTTCCGGCAACGCATTCGTAAAATACATCGGCAGTAACTGGGCCGCCGATACTTCCCCACTACCTAAGCAACACAAAGTTGCGCCATTCGCTGCAAAGCGTCGTGCTGCAGTTGCTAAAGCTTTCCAAGGCAAGGTAGTAGTTATCGCAGCCGGTGCTGAGAAGCAAAGATCCAATGACACCGGTTACCGCTTTCGTCCTCACTCAGCTTTCGCTCACCTCACCGGTTGGGGAACTGCGACAGTGCCTGATTCAGTTCTAGTTATTGATGCCAGAGGTAAGAGCCCTAAGTCAACTCTTTACTTTAGAGAAACCGCGGGAAAGAATACTGATGAGTTCTTTGCTAACTCTGCTATCGGTGAATTCTGGGTTGGTTCAAGACCTGGACTGAAATCTGTTTCAGCTCTGTTAGGTCTACCAACTAAATCTCTTGGCAAGTTTGAAACAGACATGAAGCTCGTTGATAAGAAATTGGTTTTGAATCTTGAAAAGAGCACCGCGCTTGTCGAGTTTGTTAGCGAACTAAGACTTATCAAAGACGAGTATGAAATTGCAGAGATGAAAAAATCTATTGCAGCTTCAATCAAAGGCTTTGAAGCAGTTGTTAAAAAACTCAAAGCTGCTACCAAACATCCTCGAGGCGAGCGCATTGTTGAAGGTGCTTTCTTCGCTGAAGCTAGAGCTGAAGGAAATGATCTTGGTTACGAGACCATTGCGGCAGCTGGTCACCATGCCTGCACACTGCACTGGATCATCAACGATGGACCGGTAAAGCCAGGCGAACTACTACTTCTCGATGCTGGCGTCGAGGTGGATAGCCTATACACCGCAGATGTGACTAGAACTCTTCCAATCAATGGCAAGTTCTCCAAGTTACAAAAAGAAATTTACCTGGCAGTGCTTGAAGCAGCTGATGCGGTATTCGCTATTGCTAAACCTGGGGTTACTTATTCTGAAATGCACAAAACTGCGATGAAGGTAATTGCTCAAAAAACTGCTAAATGGGGTTTCTATAAAGGCGGCTATGAAGAATCGCTAAAGCCTGAGAACCAGTGGCACCGTCGTTGGATGATTCACGGCACTGGACACCACCTTGGTCTAGATGTTCATGACTGTGCTCATGCAAGAAGAGAGATGTATCACGATCACGTTCTTGAAGAGGGAATGATTTTCACTATCGAACCAGGTTTATATTTTCACAAAGACGACCTAATGGTGCCTAAGGAATTCAGAGGTATCGGTGTTCGTATTGAAGATGATGTTCTGGTTACCAAGAATGGTGTGAAGAATCTCACTGCAAAGCTTCCTAGAAAGCCTAAGGAAATTGAGAAGTGGATGGCAAAGCTAAAGGGTTAAGCCTCTGCTTGTCCACCCTTTACAAAAGCTTCTGAAACTTCAGCAGTTAGTTCGCTTGGCACCACTACTTCATACTTTTTAGCCATCACTAATGAACCGCTGGAAAAGCTTCTCTTGTTTTTAGCCATTGAGAATCTGATGACCTGAAAAAGCATGCCGAAGCCTGCACCTACCAAAATTGCTGAAGGCAGGCTAAACAGGACGGTTGCCGTACCTGTCTTTGAATCAGGTGCTGATCCAAATACCAAAAATATGAGCAACCCTAACCAAGCACCAGTCATTGCGCCACTTCGTGCTACTTTTCCGTAATTTATACGTCCCTTGATGCGTTCAACAGTTGAAAGATCGCTGCCAACAATGGCTATAGCAGTGGCTGGGAAGTTACCTTTAAGGATGCGCTCAACATAGGCAACTGCCTCTGGATAACTAGGGAAATCAGCAACGGTTGTGCCATTTGGTAGTGATGTTGCAACACCAATAGGGTTCATAGGGTTTCTTTTATCCATCTGACTAGTCTGCCAGAGTCTCAGGTCCTCGTCTAAGGTTAAGAGGTGAGTGCAACTAGAGTTTTCGTCGCCCGACTAGCGGGATGTGGCGTCTTTGACCCTGCCGGTGATCGGGTAGGTAAAGTCATCGACGTTCTAGTGGCATACCGTAATTCAGGTGCTCCAAGAGCTACCGGAATGCTGATTGAGATTACTGGCCGCAGAAGAGTGTTTGTACCAATTGCCAGAGTCACCTCAATTGCCCCAGGTCAGGTAATCACCAATGGTCTAGTTGACCTTAGGAGATTTACTCAACGAGGCCAAGAGGTAAGAGTTATCGCTGAGATGCTTGGTCGTAAGGTCAGCCTCAAAGATGGCTCGGGTCAAGGCACCATTGAAGATTTAGCAATTGAAGAAAACGAACGTAAAGACTGGATTGTTAGCGATCTATTCCTTCGTCGTCCTAAGACATCAGCAACACCGTTTGGACGTGGATCAACTCTGTTCAGCGAATGGAATGAAGTTGTTGAAGAAGGCAGAACTGAAGAGAGCCAATCAGCAGAACAATTGATTGCAACATACTCTGACATGTTGCCTGCCGACCTTGCTGCGGCTTTGATGGATCTTCCAGAAGAGCGAATGATTGAGGTTGCTGAAGAACTCGATGATGAGCGTCTGGCCGATGTTTTGGAAGAGCTTCCAGAGGAAGAACAGATTGAGATTGTTCAAGATCTTGATGATCAGCGTGCTGCTGAAGTTTTAGATCTGATGCAACCTGACGATGCTGCCGACCTGATGCAAAACCTGCCAGGCGATCGTGCTGAAGCAATTCTTGATTTGATGGATGAAGAAGAAGCTGATGACATTCGACGTTTGATGCAGTTCGATGAATTTACTGCCGGTGGACTTATGACCACAGAGCCTGTAATCTGTTCTGCGGATGCAACTGTTGCCGAAGCTATGGCTTTGATCAGACGCAAAGAAGTTGCTCCAGCTCTTGCAGCCTCTGTATTTGTCACTCTCCCACCACACGAAACTGTGACTGGAAGATATTTGGGCATGGTCCATTTCCAAAGACTTTTACGTTATGCGCCGCATGAACGCCTCGGAACGATTCTTGATACCGATGTTGAGCCAGTAACTGCTGACACTCACATATCTAAGATTCACCGAACATTGGCAAACTACAACCTTGTTGCTTTGCCTGTCATTGACAGTGAACATCATCTCATTGGTGTTGTCACCGTTGATGACGTATTAGACCACTTGCTTCCAGAAGACTGGAGAACCGACGATGGGGAGGTATCAAATGGCTAGATCACGTGACCGCCTCGATACTCCTATGCTCGGTAAGCGTAAGCCTTTAGTTCCGCGCATTGATAGAGAACGTTTCGGCAGAGCATCGGAAACTTTTGCTAGAGCCCTCGGTACCGGTGGGTTCCTAATTGGCCTAACCATTTTTTGTATTATTTGGTTGGCTTGGAACAGCTGGGCACCTGCCGAGTGGAGCTTTGACCCAAGAGTTACTAACTTCACTTTGCTAACCCTGTTGCTATCACTTCAGGCTTCTTACGCTGCTCCCCTGATTCTTTTGGCTCAGAACCGCCAAGATGACAGAGACCGAGTAAAGACAGAGCAGGATCGTCAGCGTGCCGAACGTAACCTTGCCGATACTGAATACTTGGCTCGTGAAGTTGTGGCATTACGTCTTGCTATGGAAGAAGTTGCCACCAAGGAATTTGTAAAAGACGAACTTCGTGAAACTCTCCAAGAATTACTGGCAGAACTAAAGAACCAGGCTAAACCTGGCAATAAGACTGAATGAGCGATCTGAACTCTGAAGTTTACGTTGCCTTAGGACAAGTAATCGACCCTGAGTTACGCAGACCTATTACAGAGCTCGGCATGGTCGGGGAAATCAAAGGCGATGCCACTTCATTCGAAGTAACTATCAAACTAACTGTTAGTCATTGTCCGCAGGCTGATTACCTTGAACAGGAAGTTACCAAAGCACTAACTACTTCATTTACTCAAAGTAATGTCGCTGTGAAAATGTCAGTCATGACTCAGGAAGAGTTAGCAGAGCTGAAGCTAAAACTTCGTGATGGCAAAGAACCTAAGTCAAATCCTTTTACTGAAGGCACTGCAACCAAAGTATTTCTAATTGGCTCAGGTAAAGGTGGAGTTGGTAAGAGTTCGATAACAGCAAACATTGCTGTTGAGCTAGCCAGCCAAGGCTATGAGGTTGGCCTTATCGATGCTGACATCTTTGGTTTTAGCATTCCAGGTCAGCTCGGAACCCGTGATCGACCAACCAGATTAGATGACATGATCTTGCCACCGATTGCTCACGGTGTGAAAGTTATTTCGATCGGAATGTTCTTACCAGGTAACGAACCTGTGGCTTGGCGTGGGCCAATGCTCCATAAGGCAGTAGAGCAATTCCTAACTGAGGTTTACTGGGGCAACCTAGACTTCCTGCTCATCGACATGCCGCCAGGCACAGGAGATGTTGCCATTTCTGTTGGTCAACTATTACCAACTGCAAAGACCATAGTTGTCACTACCCCACAGCAAGCTGCTGCCACTGTTGCTGAACGAAGTGGAACAGCGGGACTCAAAACAGGTCAAGAAATCTTTGGTGTGATTGAAAACATGAGCTACCTAATCCAACCTGATGGTTCTAAAGTTGAACTCTTTGGTTCAGGTGGTGGCGAAGTAGTTGCCCAATCACTCTCCGCTAGAACTGGAACCAACATTGCACTGCTAGCAAAGATTCCTTTGAGCATCAACCTGCGCGAGGGTTCGGATAATGGTAACCCTGTTGTCTTAGCTCACCCTGATGATGCTTCAAGTACTGAAATCAAGAACCTAGCAAAGCTGCTCATTGATTCTAAATTGCCAACCAGCGCAAGAACTTTGAAGGTAACCCTGACCTAAACTGGTCTCTATGAGTGAAACCTCCATAGCAGCACTAATCAAACATTTAGGTGCAACCGCAACTACCATCGGCATCGCCAATCCAAATACTGGCAAGGTCTTTTACGAATTACCACAACATAACGCCGAACAGGTTGCTACCGCAGTTGCTGCTGCCAGAGAAGCTCAAAAGGCTTGGGGTCAAACTAACCCTAAAGATAGAGCCGCTTTTCTATACCGCTTACATGACCTGATCCTTGAAGAACAGGATAAGTTGATGGACATTGTTCAACTTGAAACAGGTAAAGCAAGAGCTCATGCATTTGAAGAAGTAGCCGGTGGACTTGGCTCTGCTCGTTACTATGCCAAGGTAGGACCTAAGGCACTAAAGTCAAACAAAACTGTTGCTGGTGTTCCAATACTTACCAAAACCTGGGTTAACCATGTTCCAGTTGGAGTCGTTGGCATCATCACACCTTGGAACTATCCGCTAGCGCTTTGTTTACTAGATGTTCTACCTGCTCTCATGGCAGGTAATGCTGTGGTTCAAAAATCAGATAACCAGACCACGCTAACTGCTCTTTACGCAAGATATCTTGCAATCAAAGCAGGCCTTGATCCAAAACTTTGGACCATCGTTGCAGGAGATGGAGCAACTGTTGGCGATGCACTTACCGATAACGCTGATTACATTTCCTTCACCGGCAGTGCCGCTACTGGAAGACTGGTTGGTGCAAGAGCTGCTGCAAGACTCATTCCATTCAGCCTAGAACTAGGTGGCAAGAACCCGCTGATTGTTTTGCCTTCGGCAGATCTTTCTAAAGCAGCTGAGACTTTGATTGGTGGTGCTTTTGGTTCAGCTGGCCAACTCTGTGTTTCTATCGAGCGTGCCTACGTTCCTAACAATCTAAAAGCTGAGTTTGAAGAAATCCTCAAAGCGAAGGTCAACAAACTAAAGCTTGGTTCATCAAATGATTTCAGCATCGATATTGGAACCCTAACTGGACCTAACCAGTTAGCTCGTGTTTCAGGTTTTGTTGATGATGCCGTTTCTAAAGGTGCCAAGGTAATTGCAGGAGCAAAAGCACTACCTGATCTTGGCCCCTACTACTACGCACCAACAGTGGTTACCGATGTAACAAGTGAAATGAACATGTTCAAAAAGGAAGTCTTCGGTCCTGTGATAGCTCTTTACGGCTATGACAGCATCGATGAAGCCGTTGCGTTAGCGAATGACACCACTGAAGGGCTGAATGCCTCTGTTGTTGGTAATACTCGTGAAGCTAAGAAAATTGCTTCCCGAATCATGGCAGGAACAGTGAACATCAACGAAGGCTTTAGAGCTACCTTTGCAAGTCTGGATACCCCGATGGGTGGAATGAAGAATTCAGGAAACGGAAGAAGAAACGGTGTTGAGGGATTACTCAAATACACCGAGACTCAAGCTATTGGTATTCACAAAGGTCTTTTGAAATTCCCTAGTAAAGGAAGCCAATACAACACCATGGCTCCACTACTAAATCTGCTTTCAAAGATTATGCGAAGACTCTAGGTCGATTCGGTATCGTAAGGCGCATTCTCACCTGGTTTGAGGTTTGGCTGAACGCGAATCTTTACTTGATTTAGATCTGAGTGTTTGACTGCTGTTTCATCATCTTCTAACAATGCTTCCCTGATGATTCTTCTAGGGTCGTATTGACGTGGATCTAGTTTCTTCCAATCAAGATCTTCAAAGCCTTCGCCTAGTTCGTCTTTCATTTGAGCCTGAGCTGAGTTAGCCATAGCTCTCATTTTTTTGATGAACTGTGCGAAGCTTCTGGCGTATTGGGGAAGACGCTCTGGGCCCAAAATGAATACGGCAACCACGAGCAAGATGAGTATCTTTTCGCTACTAAGTCCAAACACTCTTTTAGGTTACCTGCTCGCCTAACCCTTTCAAGCCTTAACCATAGATATGCTCGTCTTAGACCATGGTTGACAAGATATCTAGCTGGAAATACGCGGAAGAATACCCAAGGGAACCCGCGGTAATTTCCCGTGCTCGCGCTAGAGCAGACGAGATGGGCATTGAATCTATAACCGCTTCAACCGGCTCACATCTAGCGGTTCTGGTTAGCGCTTTGAATGCAAAGGCAGTAGTCGAAGTTGGCACCGGTGCAGGTGTCTCTGGCTTATGGATGCTCCTTGCTAATGACAGCTGCGTTCTTGCCACCATTGAAACCGAATCTGAATACCAAGAGCTCGCCAAACTAGCCTTTGATCAAGCTGGTATCGCATCTTCAAGACTGAGACTTATCAACGGTAAGTCTTCTGAGGTCTTAGCTAACCTTGCCGATGCTGCCTATGACCTAGTTTTCCTTGATGGCGATAAAGACACCTTGCTTCAGCAGGTGAGCGAGTCCTTCAGGTTACTAAGACCAGGTGGAGTTTTAGCTATTGCGCACGCTCTTTGGCGAGATCGAGTTCCAGATAATGGTTTAGCCGATGAGAACACAATGATTTATCGTCATGTCCTGGAACTGATTTCCAATTCAGAAGAATTTATTGCAACCCTCTCACCAATCGGTGATGGTTTATTACTGGCAACCAAAAGAGGTTAAAGCAAAAACCACCTGAATGAACAGGTGGTTTTTAGTTTTAAGCTTTAGCGCGGTTTGATCGAGCCCAGAACTTTTTTCAGTTCCGCAACTTCTTCGTCGTTAACTGAGATAACTAAACGACCTCCACCTTCTAGTGGAATTCGCAAAACTATTAGACCCCGAGCTTCACGCTCGGCTTCCATTGGACCGTCGCCGGTACGCGGCTTCATTGCTGCCATTTAGAACTCCTTGATGCTTTACTTTTGCGCAGAACTTCTATTAAACCACGAGTTAGGAGGGGTTTTCGGGCTGTATGGAAAACCTGAGTATCCATTTGATTACTTTTAGGCTAAAAGCCAGCTCCGCAGAGCCTTCTCACAGGCATAGATCTGGTCTATTTCAACCGCTTCATCGTCCGCATGGGCCTTATTTGGGTCTCCTGGGCCGAAGTTCACAGCAGGAATACCAAGAGCGCTAAAGCGGGCCACATCGGTCCAGCCATACTTAGGAAAAGGGGTTGTTCCAGTAGCAGCCACAAAAGCTGCTGCCTCAGGAAGGTCCAAACCAGGTCTAGCCCCATCAGCAAAGTCAGTGACCACAAGGTCGTATCCGGCAAAGAGCTCTCTTAGGTGAGCCTCGGCCGCTTTACTGTTCTTAGAAGGGGCAAACCTGTAATTCACGGTAATTACTGCTTCATCAGGAATGACATTAGCTGCAATACCTGAGCTCATAAGAACTGCATTCAAGCTCTCTCGATAGACCAAACCATCGACTTCGATCTCTAATGGTTGATAGTTAGCCAGGATAGCCAAAGGAGTAGCTGCCTTGTGTAAGGCATTCTCACCCATCCAAGGTCTAGCGCTGTGTGCTTTAGTTCCAGAGAGCTTTATCTCAGCTCTGAGGGTTCCATTACAGCCACCTTCAACTCGAGCATTGCTAGGTTCACACAGAACAGCGAAAGTTGATTCCAATAACTCAGGTCTGTTTCTTGAAATGCGACCGAGTCCATTTAGCGCTGAATCAACTTCTTCATGGTCATAGAACACCCAGGTCAAATCAACATTGGGTTCAGTTAGTTCCGCAGCTAGTTTCAACTGAACGGCAACCCCTGCCTTCATATCCACTGTTCCTCTACCCCAAAGAACATGAGATCTTTCCAAGCTAATCATTTTGGTTGGCAGGTTATCGGCAATCGGGACCGTATCGATGTGGCCTGCGATAACAACTCGCTTTGACTTACCAAGATTTGTCCTAGCGATGATGGCATCACCATCCCTAATCACCTCAAGGTGAGGATAAGCCTGCAAAGAACTTTCAATGGCATCAGCTAGCTCAGTCTCATTACCTGAGACAGACTCAATGTCGCAGATGGTACGAGTTAGCTCTAAAACATCACTTTTTAGATCGAGAATCATAGGCACTATACGAGCCTACTTGTAACCTTGATAGTGATGAATACTTCAGCCAATCAAAATCAAGCCTGGGGCATGGGACTCGCGACCATTTCCTCCGAAGGCACCATTCTGGATACCTGGTATCCAAAGCCTCAATTAGGCCCAGCACCAACCGGTGATGCCGTCTATCTGATGGATAAAGACTTCGATGCCCTGATCGGTAAAGACCCAAGGCGTAATGTCGAAACCAAGGCTGTTAGAACTGAGATTGATTTAGATGCACCAGTTTCCTCAACTCCAGATGCATATCTCAGACTGCACCTGTTATCTCATTTGCTAGTAAAGCCAAACAGCATCAACTTAGATAACCTGATGACCCATTTACCTATCGTGGTCTTTAGTTCTATTGGAGCTCTATCAGTATCAGACTATGAACACTTACTACCAAACCTTGTTCGAGCTGGAGTGAGCGTTCACTCAATCGATAAGTTCCCAAGACTTGTTGACTATGTCGTGCCTAAGGGTGTTCGTATTGCTGATGCTAACCGTGTTCGCCTCGGTGCTCACCTAGCTCAAGGAACCACAATCATGCATGAAGGCTTTGTGAACTTCAATGCAGGAACTCTTGGTATTGCAATGGTTGAAGGTCGAATTGCTCAAGGTGTCGTTGTTGGCAACGGATCAGATATCGGTGGAGGAGCCTCCATCATGGGAACTTTATCCGGTGGCGGTAAAGAGCGAGTCAAGATTGGTGAACGAGCACTGCTAGGAGCTAACGCTGGTGTTGGTGTCTCTATCGGTGACGACTCTGTTGTTGAAGCTGGACTCTATGTAACAGCAGGCACCAAGGTAACCATCATTGATGGCTCAGAAGAGAGAACAGTTAAAGCTGTTGAACTAAGTGGTCAACCTAACCTGTTGTTTAGAAGAAACTCAACAAACGGAAGAGTTGAAGTATTACCTCGCACAGGTGTTGGCATTACTTTGAATGCTGCTCTTCACACTGGTAAGTGAGAATTTAGTTCTTTAGCTTTGGCCTTGGCATCACTGCAGCCAATAATCATTCTTTGATAAGGTCCGCTCTTTAGATCCAAGATAAGAGCTTGCTGTCTTCTAACCCAATAGACCATCATCTTCTTTTTGTCTTTGCGGTAGTGGCCCAACACAGCAACCTTAGGCATGCCAGTTCCAACCATTCGATTGCCGAAGATCCGCATCTTCACATCTTCAACTGGCTCTATGGAAGTAATCTCAGATAACTGAATCTCCATATTTCTTGAGAAAGACCCAAGTCTCTCCCAGAACCCTAGCTCTATCTGAAGGGCTGTTTTAGAAATTGTTAGGTTAGCCACGAACCGAGTCCCAACCATTTGCTTGGAGTTCAAGCTCATCTAACAGAACTAACTCATCACGTTTAGCAATCACCGTTCCGATTGGTTTGAACTCTTTTGGAATCTCAACACCTTGAGGGAAGGTAGCAAGCAATGAATGATCTTCACCACCGAATAGCACCCAGTTCTTGGCATCCAAATCTAATCTCATGGCTGCTTGTTCTAATACAGCGATAAAACCAAGTAACGCCGAGCTATCAATCTTTAATGTCACCCCAGACGCCTTAGCAATACGAGTAGCATCCTTTGCTAAACCATCTGAGATATCCAGCATTGATGTTGCTCCAGCTTTGTTAGCTATTACTCCAGCTGTAATAGGTGGCTGTGGTCTTAGTTGAATATTTACCAGATCATCGAAAGCAGACTTCGCATCGCTATCGGATTGCAAAAGCGCTAGCCCTGCTGCTGCTCTTCCTAGTGTTCCAGCAACTGCAACTATGTCCCCTACCTGTGCACCAGATCTCAGCACAGGTTGCAATCCTTGCAGGTCACCGTGAGCAGTTACCGAAATAAAAACTTTGTCACTGCTGGCTAGATCTCCACCAACAACCGATGCCCCCGGAGCTAATTCTTGGATGCCAGCGTTGAGACCATCTGCGAAGTCCTCTAAGAACCTGATTTCTGTCAAACCTGGTAAAGCAATGGCTACTGTTAGCGCAATAGGAGCCGCTCCCATGGCAGCAATGTCTGCAACATTAGAAGCTATGGCTTTGAACCCAAGGTCAAAACCAGTTGACCAGTCCAACCTGAAATCATGATCTTCAATCATGGTGTCAGTCGTGACGACAAAGGTGGAACCTGAAACGCTCACAACGGCAGCGTCATCGCCAGGTCCAACCATTGCTTTATCACCTTGGATTAGACGACCTATGGTTCGCCTGAGCGACTCATTCTCACCAAGAGATGCCAAAGTGTTCTTCTCATTCACAATCCAAAGGTAGCCTGTTTATGATGAAGTTTTTGAAAATAGTACCCATAGCCCTTGCATTACTGTTATCTGGCTGTGCTCCCACCGTTGTCTTGCCGGCTGCTCCTGATGCCAATAATCCTTCCTGTGCTGAGGTTATTGTTCGGCTCCCTGAGAAAACCGATAACCAAGCCCGAAGAACTACTAACTCTCAGTCAACGGCAGCCTGGGGATCTCCAACTAGCATCACTCTTACCTGTGGCCTTGAACCGGTTATGGTCAGTGCTCTTACCTGCATCACAGCAGGAGGCGTGGACTGGATTGTTGATGAATCAGCTAAGCCGAATTACACATTCGTTAGTTTTGGTCGAACACCAGCAACTGCAGTAACGATTGATTCAACTAAGGCTTCAGGAGCAACTGTGCTTGATGATCTAGGTCAAGCTGTTCAGTTCACTAAGCAAACTAAAAAATGTTTAGGTTAGTTTCTCTCGAAAGCTAACTGAATTAGTTCATCAATCAAATCAGGGTAACTTACTCCTGAGGCTTCCCAACACTTTGGATACATCGAAATAGGTGTGAAACCTGGCATCAGGTTCAATTCGTTCACAAAGAAACCATCTTTGGTCAGGAAGAAATCTGCTCTTGCTAAACCAAAACAGCCAAGAGCATTGAAAGCTCTGCGAGCCAAGCTCTGCATTTCAGATAGTTCCGCTTCAGTTAGGTCTGCAGGACAGATCAGTTTCGCTGCCGCTGGATCCCGGTACTTTGCATCAAAGTCATAGAACTCACCTGAGGTAATAACAATCTCACCGGCAACAGAAACTTTAGGAGCTCCACCAGCTCGATTTGACAAAACAGCGCACTCAACTTCTCGACCGACTAACCCTTTTTCAACTGTTACTTTGCTGTCTTCATTGAATGCAATTTCAAGTGCTTTTGCAAAATCCGACATATCTTTGACTTTAGAGACGCCAACAGATGAACCTGCTCTGGCAGGCTTCACAAATAAAGGTAATGAACCTAATGACTTGATCTTCTCTAGTGTGCTCTCAGGATCTCTTAGCCAAGTCTCTTTATGAATAACAACATGAGGGGTTACCGGCAGTCCTGCTGCAATAAATAGAGCTTTAGAGAATTCTTTATCTATACCAGCAGCTGAAGCAAAGACACCGTTACCAACATATGGAAGTCCCATGAGTTCGATAAAGCCCTGCATGGTGCCATCTTCACCATTAGGTCCATGTAATACAGGAAAGATAACATCGATGTTGCCTAATGAGTGAACACCACTGTCATCCTGGAACTTTAGTTCTTTACCCGCTGCGCTTGGCCAAATAATTGTTTTACCTTCAAAGCTCACTTCAGGAAGATCTCCTGCTGTCAATGCCAACTTCTGAACATCATCTTCAGCTGGAACAAATAAACCTTCACGAGTGATACCGACAGGGATCACTTCATACTTTTCTCTATCAATAGCGGATAGAACACCAGAAGCTGTTGCGCAAGAAATAGAGTGCTCACTCGATGCACCACCAAACAGGATTACTACCCTCTGTTTAGCCATTACTCAGCCTCAGGAACATCGTTGCCTTTAGTCAATGAAGGTCCAATGTCCTTAGGACTCATCTTGCCTTCAATAACCAGGTGAACTTGGGAGACGATAGGCATCTCAACACCTTTTTGAGCAGCTAAACGAAGAATGGGCGCAACAGAGGTTAGACCTTCTGCTGTTTGAGATAGACGCTTTAGAACTTCACGCTTTGAATAACCTTTACCGAGCATTTCACCGGCTTTATGGTTACGAGATAGCGGGGATTCTGACGTAGCAATAAGGTCACCAAGACCAGCTAAACCAACCATGGTCTTCTTCTTAGCGCCAAAGGCAACAGCGAATCTTGAAATCTCTGCAAGACCTCGGGTCATGATCGATGCTTTGGTGTTCTGCCCATAGCCAACACCATTGACGATACCGATGGCAACAGCAATCAGGTTCTTTAGAATTCCACCGAACTCTGTTCCAATGACGTCTTTGTTAGTGAAGGTCGTGAAGTATGAGTTAGTTGAGGCGGCTGCCACCAATGCTGCATTTTCTTGAGATGTGCAGGCAGCAACACAAGCGGCTGGCTGCTCACTTGCAATCTCAAGAGACAGGTTAGGACCAGAGACCACACAGATTAGATCCTCTTCAATCTTGAGTACCTCTGCAATCACTTCGCTCATACGAAGACCAGATCCCTGCTCAACACCTTTCATCAAAGAAACGATGATGGCACCTGGAGTAATGAACTTACCCCACTCTTCTAGGTTGTTTCTAAGTGATTGTGAAGGGACTGCGATGTATACCTGTTCAGCTCCGGTTAGGACTTCTTCAATATCACTTGATGCAACAAGTGCTACTGGCAGGTTAATGCCCGGCATGTAATCACCATTACGGTGAGTGCTGTTGATTTCTTCAGTGAGCTCTGGTCTTCTGGACCAAAGGGTAACCTCGTTACCGGCATCAACTAAAACTTTGGCAAAAGTGGTTCCCCAAGAACCTGCACCAATAACAGCAATGCGAGCCATGACTATTTGCCCTTACTCTTCTTGACCACGATTTTGCCACCCTTGACCTTGGCATGTGCTGGTAATGGAGGTAAACCCCGAGCCACTCTTCTATCGTTCTCAGCTTTGATAATCAAAAACTTCTTGAAGTTACCGTGCTCAGGTAAACCATGTTCACTTGGAACAAATCTCTTCACAGGAGCTTTCTCACCGCGAAGTTCTTCAACCATCTTGGTGATTTCAACCATGACCTGATCACTAAGTACAACCATCTCTTCGGTGCTTACCTTTTGGCCAACATACTCACTCATGTCCATCGGCTTACCAATGATCATGTGAATGGTATGCCAGGGCTTAGGTCTAATTTTGGAAGAGTAAGTATCCAATACAACTTCGGTTCCCCATTGCGCCATTGGAACAACAGGAACTCCAGTTTCCAAAGCTAAACGAATAGCACCAGTGCGTGCTCTCATTGGCCACTGGTCTGGGTCACGAGTTAGAGTTCCTTCAGGAAAAATACCGATGGTGTGTCCCGCTCTAAGCACGCTGTATGCAGATTCCATTGGATCCTTGTTACCGCGACCACTTCTAAAAATAGGAATTTGCCCTACCGCAAGCATCGCCGGGCCAACAATCGGAGTTCTAAATAAACCCTCTTTGGCTAGGAAATGAGGTGCTCTATGTAATTTGAAATAAATCATGTATGCAACTGCTAGAGCATCAACAGTTGTGACATGGTTGGCAGCTAATACATAGCCACCCTCTTTAGGAAGGTTCTCAATACCTGTTACCTTAACTCGGTATAGCAACCTAACCCACGGCGCTAGCAACCAAGCCATTCCACGAACTTTCCAAGTTATTTCCTTATTTGGATTTAGTTCGGGCATCCTGATTTCAGCTGCAGATTTCTTAGCCATCACTTACTCC
>Ga0194048_10000328_pt1 | contig 22690 bp, 23 predicted proteins | sample JunL225m_MetaG_FD_161685 | JGI IMG/M metagenome (GOLD analysis project Ga0194048, IMG submission 161685) | Anoxic zone freshwater microbial communities from boreal shield lake in IISD Experimental Lakes Area, Ontario, Canada - Jun2016-L222-5m | ecosystem: Environmental > Aquatic > Freshwater >...
TCAACCTCATTGGCTTGCATTTCCACATTGGTTCCAACGTACTCGACATTGAACACTTGGGTAAAGCAATAGACGTGATGGTGAGTTTCTTTGCGCCGCTCGGCTTGAGTGATCTCACCGTGGGCGGTGGCTTAGGAGTTGCCTATGTGGCAAGTGAGCATGCGCCAACCATGGAGCAATGGGGAACCGTGGTGCGTCGCGCAACTGCTTCGCTGTCGAAAGATGTTGTTGTGCGTGTAGAACCTGGTCGAGCCATTGTGGCGTCGTCGGCAATCACGGTGTACACCGTGGGTACGCAAAAAGATATTCCTGGTGTGCGTTCATACGTTGCAGTTGATGGCGGCATGAGCGACAACCCTCGCCCCATGATGTACGGCAGTGGTTATGAAGCCTTCATGCCAACCTTGCCCAGTGCTCTGCGGCCGCGCAACGTGCGCGTGGTGGGCAAGCACTGCGAAAGTGGCGACATTGTGATTGAAGAGGCACAGGTTCCTGCTGAACTTGAAGTGGGCAGCTTGCTCGCCACGCCGGTGACTGGCGCTTACGGCTACTCCATGGCTTCGAACTACAACATGGTCACCAAGCCCGCGGTGGTATTTGTGAAAGATGGCCAAGCCCGTGTGGTGCGCCGCCGCGAAACCTACGAAGATCTCCTCACCCTCAACCCCTCGTGAGTGTTCTCGGCGCCGTTTCACGCTAGACATATGCCATGACAACTCAGCCGAACGTTTTTGGTGAACCCATTGCAACATGTTGCACCGATCCAATGACTGGTTTTTACCGCACGGGCTGCTGTGAAACAGGCGGCGACGACCATGGTGTGCACACAGTATGCGCCGTCATGACCGATGAGTTTCTTGCGTTCTCCAAAGCGGCAGGCAACGACTTATCAACGCCAATGCCGCAATACGGTTTCGCTGGTTTGAAGGCTGGCGATCACTGGTGCTTGTGTGCCATGCGCTGGCAAGAAGCTTTTGAAGCGGGTCACGCACCACTGGTGAACTTGCACGCCACGCATTTACACACCTTGGAGTTCGTCGAACTGAGTGACCTCCAAAAGTTCGCGCTCTAAACAACTCTTGGTGGGGTGGGGTCGGTAATCTGCAAGGGTCATGACAACCACTCCTCGCTACCGCTTCGCTCCATCACCCACCGGCTTTTTCCACGTGGGTGGTGCCCGCACTGCTCTGTACAACTGGGCACTCACGTTGCGCGAAGGCGGCACCTTCGTCTTGCGCATTGAAGACACCGACGAATCGCGAAACGAACCGCAGTGGACTCAAGGCATTATCGACGCTCTTGCATGGCTTGGCATTAACAACGACCACCCCCAATTTGAAGGGCCGTACTTCCAGTCGGCAAATGCGCAGGCACATATCGATGCCGCCATGAAGCTTTACGCAGAAGGCAAGGCGTATTTCTGCGACCTCACAGGTGAACAAGTGCAAGAGCGTGCCAAAGCATCGGGCAAGCCGGGGTACGACGGCTATAGCCGCGACCGTGGGCTAGAGCCTGGCCCTGGCCGTGTGTTGCGATTCCGTGTTCCTGCCGGTGAAACAGTGGTGCACGACCTCGTGCGTGGTGAAGTGAAATTCGACAACGCCACCATTGAAGACTTCGTTCTCTTGCGTGGAAATGGAACGCCAATGTTCCTTCTCGCGAACGTGGTTGACGACCAGATCATGAACATCACTCATGTGGTGCGTGCAGAAGAACACTTGCCAAACACTCCTAAGCAACAAATGATTTGGAACGCGCTCAATGTTGCACCGCCTACTTGGGCGCACGTTCCTGTGCTGGTAAATGAACAGCGCAAGAAGTTGTCGAAGCGCCGTGACAAAGTTGCCGTAGAGCAGTATCGCGAAGAGGGAATTCTTCCCGATGCAATGGTGAACTACCTCATGACCTTGGGTTGGGCGCCTGCTGGCGATACCGAAATTGTTCCTTGGCAGCACATTGTCGACACATTCCGCCTGGAAGATGTGAACCATTCACCGGCATTCTTTGACATTCAAAAATTGCAGGCATTCAACGGTGAATACATTCGCAAAATGCCACTCGAAGTTTTCATTGCCGAATGTGAACCATTCCTCACCGGTGAAACCATGCCGTGGCCCGCAGGTAATTTCAAACAAGATATTTTCCGTGGCATGGCTGAACTTGTGCAAACAAGAGTCACTGCACTCACGGAAGTTCCTGCAATGGTCGACTTCTTTTTTCTCGACGAGCCTGCAATTGACGATGCCTCATGGGCAAAGGCAACAAAAGATGAGTGGGCGAGTGCAGTGCTTGGCGAAACAACGGCCGCATATGCAACTGCAGAGTGGAATCACGATTCACTGAAAGCAGTGATTGAGCAGGTGGGCGAAAAGCATGGTTTGAAACTTGGAAAGGTGCAAGCACCTATTCGTGTTGCCATTACGGGCCGCACAGTGGGGCCACCGCTTTTTGAGTCGCTCGAGCTTTTGGGTCGCGAAACAACCCTTGCTCGTTTAGTAGCAGCAACGCAGCGGCTCGCAAAGTAAAAACACCTTTGCTATGAAACGGGTAGCGCAATTACTCGCGTTGGTACTTTGTGTCGGTTCTTCATACGTGGGTCTGACAATCTTCGAAGTGTGGCGTGTTGGTCGCATGCAATCAACTGCGCAGGTTGATGCCATTGTGGTGATGGGTGCTGCGCAATATGATGGCGTTCCTTCGCCGCTTTTGAAAGCACGGCTTGAGCATGCTTTCGATTTGTGGAAGCAGAAGGTTGCACCGCGCATTGTGCTCACCGGGGGAAACAAACCAGGTGACCGTTTTACCGAAGCGTCGGCATCGGCAATCTTTTTGCGTGAACAAGGAGTTCCACAAGAGGATCTGTTGCAAGAGTCATCATCGCGTTCCACTTATGAGGCATTACGCAATGTGAGAAGCCTCGTGACGACCGACTCCAATTTTGCAGGAATGCAGCGCATAGTGATTGTGACTGACCCGTATCACGAGCTGCGCTCACGCCTCACCGCTCACGAGTGGAACTTTGAAGCCACAACGTCTTCCTCGTCAAATAGCCCTATTGCAGGGAAGAGCGCCTTCAAAAAGCATGTGAAAGAGGGCGTAGGAATCGCTCTTGCTCGCGTCATTGGCTTCGGAAACCTTTGGAAGATCACCGGCTAATAGGCGGTTTTCATTTCCCTTCGTGGCGATACAATCAGGGTGCTCCATTGGGGAGTGGTGTAACTGGCAACACAGCAGATTCTGGTTCTGTTATTCAGGGTTCGATTCCTTGCTCCCCAGCAAATACTCAGCAATGTTGGCCCGAACGCTTCTGCGCTCGGGCCTTTTGTTTCCCACCCACTGATAACCTGACGACCGCTACTTGGCCCCATCGTCTAGTGGCCTAGGACACCACCCTCTCAAGGTGGCGGCACGGGTTCGAATCCCGTTGGGGCTGCCAATTAATACTTACTTCTGACTTCCGTTGATGAGACTCACAAATGATTCATCATGCTTCGTTATGTTGAACTCGAGTGGAACCGTATTTCCGCGTGTACCACTAATGAAGTAGGAGACATCACATGAAGATGGTTTTTGAAGATAGCAATTTGAATCAACTGGTATACAACGCGCTTTCCTTTGGAACTGCGGTCATGCTTGGCGCCTTTGTCTACTTTTTGACACAAATCAAAAGTGTCGCAAAGCAATATCAATCGGGCGTAGCTGTCTCGGCTGTTGTTGTGGGTATTGCTGGTTACCACTACTACAGAATGTGGAGTGGCTGGGCGGAAGGCACCGTCAATCATGGATACCGCTATGCAGACTGGCTCATCACAGTGCCATTGCTCGTTATTGAATTGCTCATTGTGCTGGGAGTTACTGCAGATCGTCGCAAGAAATTGATGTCGACTTTGGTGCCAGCGACTGTGCTCATGATCGGGCTCGGTTACCCAGGCGAAACAGCATCAAGTGACGGAACGAAGTGGACCTTCTGGATTCTCTCAATGTTGCCATTCCTCTACATCTTGTTCACTTTGGCAGGTGAGTTGAAGGCCGCTGGAGCACGTGAAAAGGGCGCGGTTGCATCTTCAATCAAGAATGCAACTGCGATTCTCTTGCTCACCTGGTTGGTGTATCCAATTGGCTACTTATTCCCAGTGATCTTCGATGCTGGCAACGAGGGTGCAGAGACTGCGCGTCAACTCGCTTACACCGTGGCCGACATTACGGCGAAAGGCTTGTTTGGTTTGATGATTCTGAATATTGCTAGGGCTCGTTCAGGCGATTCCAACTAGAAAAAGTTTTCAAGGGGTGGTCATGCGGCAATATGCCGCATGACCACCCCTTTTTCATATATGGGTTAGGGTGCAATATGAAGCCAAAACTTATTTTGCAAGTCTCTGTTTTGTTGTCAGCTGCGGCAAGTTTGGCGTTGAGTATTTCGCTGTACTTCGCAGGGAATGATCAAAGTGACAAACTCAACGGCATCTACGTAGGGGTGTGGGTTCCATCAATTCTCGCACTTGGCGCATTCCTTCTTGCCGGTCAAAGGAGTAAGTAAATGTCTGAGGCTGCTCTTTTCTCATTTGGCGCTGTCATTTTCTTCGTCGTTTTCACCGGCGCAATTTTATTTGGTATGGCTTCACTGAAGGCATACCAAGAAAAAACCTGACGTAGTCATGATGCAGTCTCTTCGCTAACCGTCAAAGTTGGTACTGTCGGTTACACATATGACGCCTCTTTCGATCTTTGATGCCGTTGTCCTCGGAGTCGTTGAGGGCATTACAGAGTTCCTGCCTATCTCTTCAACAGGGCACCTTCTTGTTGCTCAGCATCTTTTGGGTCTGGGTGACGAAGCTGGGAAAGTTGCGGCCGATACCTATGCCATTGCGATTCAGCTCGGCGCCATATTGGCAGTTGTCGCCTTGTACCGCATGCGTATTGTGAGCATGGCAAAAGGCATCGTTGGTAAAGACACAGAGGGTCGCGGCATATTGACGCTGCTTGTTTGCGCGTTTCTTCCAGCGGCAGTTATTGGTGTTGCCTTTGGCGACAGCATTAAAGACAAGTTGTTTACTCCGTGGGCGATTGTTGCAGCTTGGGCAGTGGGTGGCGTTTTCCTTTTGTGGTGGAAGCCGGCACATGGCACTCGAAAGATTTCGGAGATCACTCTGAAGAATGCGTTGATCATCGGGGTTGCGCAGTCCATAGCAATGTGGCCAGGAGTAAGCAGAAGTCTCATCACTATTGTTGCGGCGCTCCTTGTGGGCTGCTCTATGGCTGCGGCTTTGGAGTTCAGTTTTCTGTTGGGGCTTGCAACATTGGCGGCGGCAACTGCGCTTGATTTGGCTAAACACGGTGGCGAATTGGTCGACGCTTATGGCATAGGTACTCCTATCTTGGGAGCTGTAGTGGCCTTTATAACTGCGATCATTGCGGTGAAATGGCTGGTGCGCTATTTATCGGCCCGCCCACTTGCCCGATTTGGCTGGTACCGCTTGGTTGCAGCTGCAGTGACCACTGTGCTGATCATTAGCCACACAATTGGCTGAACTACAGTTCACTTCCATGACGACTCCACAAGAACTCAATGGCCCATTGTCACCAGAAGCAGCTATTGCAGCAGAGCGCGCGATGCGCCGTTGCATTTTGAACTACTGCCTGGGTATTGACCGTTGTGACCCTGAACTCGTCGCCTCTGCATTTCATGTTGATGGCACTGCCGACTACGGATCGTTCAACGGTCTTGGCGCCGACTTTGCAAAACATGCAACAACGAGTTTGCGTGGCTATGCCATTGCAACAAAGCATTTTCCTTCCGACACTGTATTTAGTTTCACTTCACTCACAACAGCGGAAGCAGAAACACAGGTTCTTGCATGGCACCGGTGCAGCAACGACGGTGGCGAGTACCTGGAAAATTTTGCAGGTCGTTACTTCGACAGTTTTGAGCTACGCGATGGCGATTGGCGTATTGCACATCGTCGCCTCACCCACGATTGGAACCAGAAGTTGATGGTGGAGCCAGCATTTGCTCCCGACCGTTTCGTTCAGTCACCCCGCAAGTAGGGAAGTAGTGGTGGTCTCGGCAACCACAGTGGTGGTTGTTGACGTTGACGTCGACGTCGACGTTGTTGTTGTCGTTGCCTGCGAATGACGAATGTCAACGACCTCACCAATTGCCTTACTTAAATAGCGCGACAAGTTGGTGCCACCCCCACGACTCATATGAATGCGATCGCCGCTAAACCAGCTCAATCTTCCCAGTGAGAAATCGTTCCAGTCGTAAAGGAAAAACTTCGGGTCAGATTTAGCAACGCGACGCAAGATGGAGTTATACCGTTTGGCTTTTTCGGTGACATTTCCATTCTCGCGGTAGGTCAACCAAATAATGGAAATTTTTTGTTTTTTGGCTTCGTCTCGAAACTTTTTGATGGCATCGATGAAGATTTCATCGCTGAATTCGTTGTAGCCAGTAGCGACGACGATGACATCACTGAATTTTCCACGCGCATTTTTGAATCGTTCTAAGGCGCTCTCTTTTGTCTCGGCAATACAGCCAGAGAGGGTAAGTAACTGACACGGCTGGGCCTGGAATAGAACCGGATGTTTTTTATGGAGTTCCTTGAGAGCTGTATCAAAAACACCGAGCACGCTCATGACTGAGTCACCAACGATCAGCGCTTCAGGTCGGGTAACTTTCTTCGATACAGAGTTGCTTGCATTGACCGACAGCGCACCGATGCCAAGGCTGATACAGGTGAGAACAGCAATGCTGGAAAGAAAACTAGTTTTGTAGCGGCAAAAGTATGCGAGATGCTTCTTCAAGATGGCTGATCCAATGTGTAGCGCTGGTGGGTTCCACAATAGGCAATACAACAAACTTGCTTGCGCCAACGGAAATGAAATCTTGAATCGTCTGAGTAAGAGCATCCCAACTGTTGGGAACAAGCACGCTGGGGTCGGCCAAATCGGGCCGGCGGGCGGCCAAGCCTGCTATGAGTGCGTTTGGTACATCACCTAGGGCATAGGGAATGAGCACCCCGAAGTGTTCGGGGTCAATACTGCGGTTGTGCTCTTTTGCATGCTCGCCAATGGTTGCCCAGCCTGCCTCGGCATCAGCAGGGGTAACAAACGAAGGAAGCCACCCGTCGGCGGTGCGGGCAATGCGTTTGAGCTCACTTGGGGCAATACCACCTAGCCACACTTCGGGCGGTTGCTGCTGAGGTTTTGGCAACACTCGCAAGTTGCTGAGTTGGAAAAATTCTCCGTCGTGGTTGACCACTTCATCGCTCCAGCATTTGCGCACCACTTCAAGCGTTTCATTGAAAAGTTTTGCGCGAGTTGAGCGCTCGACGCCGAATGCTTGTTGTTCGGCAACGTCGGCAACTCCAAGACCAAAAGCGGGGAGTAAACGACCATTCGACATGCGGTCGAGCGTGGCGAGTTGTTTAGCCAAGAGCACAGGGTTGCGGCCAGGGAGCACCATCACGCTCATGCCGAACTTCAATTTTTTGGTACGCGCTGCTGCGACCGACATTGCTACTACCGGGTCGGGTGCTTCGGCACCAATGCGCTCGCTCACCCACAGGCTGTCGAACTTTAAGTCTTCAAGAGCGTCGACAACATCAAAAAATGATGTGTCGTTGAGATGTGTACGTACACCGAGGCCATAACCAATGCGAACTTTCATGCACGCACAATGTTCTTGATGATGTCTGCAGTTTCCGCCGTCATCGACACGAAAGGAGAGTGGTCGGTGTTGAGGCTGAGCACCGTGCCGCAACGCTCGGCCATGATGCGCTGATGGTTGGGGTGAATGGCCTGGTCTTGTTCACACACCACGTATGTGCTGGGAATTGTTTTCCATGGTGCACCACTTGTTGGCTGACCAAGAGTTGCCATGGGTTGAGGCGAGAGTCGCGCAATTGCTGCATCGCTCACATTGGCGGGGCAACAGCCGTAGAGCGCGTCGTGAGCTTTTGTGCAGTCGAGTACAAGCGTGCCGCCGCTGGCACCGTCGGGCCCGGGCAAAATTGCAGCATTGAGCAGAGCATTTTCTGCAGGAAGTGATGCGGCAAGCCCGCCCACACTTTCACCCGTGTCGAGACAAAATGCGGTGAGGTACACGAGGTGCTGTACGGGAGCAGTTGTTGATTCGCGCAATATGTGAGCAGCTTCTCCAATGACCCCGCCGCCATATGAATGGCCCACAAGCACAACGGGTCGCCCAATTTTTAAAGCAATGTCGGCAACATGCTGAGCATCTCCGTGCATATCTGAGAGCGGCAGTGTTGAGGCCCCATGACCTGGCAAATCGATAGCTAACGAAGCAATACCGTGTTGATCGAGCTCACTTTGGAGTGCTGCCCAGCACCAAGCGCCATGCCATGCACCATGCACGAGAAGCACCAATGGCCGTAAAACTGTGTCAGAGGTTTCCATATCTGCCATCGTAGTAACCGTGCCAGACCAGTTTGACCCCCGTGCCCTTGACCCGCTCTCACAATTTCGCCTCGACGGCAAAGTTGCCTTAGTCACTGGGGCCTCGTCGGGCTTGGGTGTGCGCTTCGCCAAGGTGCTTCATGCCGTGGGGGCGCAGGTTGCCATTTCTGCACGCCGCGCCGACCGCCTTGAAGCACTTGCTGCAGAGTTGCCAGGTGCGCTTGCTGTGCCCGGAGATGTGGGCATTGCAAAAGATCGTGAGCATCTTGTGGCCACGGTAGAAAAGCATTTTGGGCGCATTGACATCTTGGTCAATAACGCAGGAATTTCCCGCACTGGCGGAATTGAAGTGGAGACCTTAGAAACTTTTGAAGATGTGATGCAGGTGAACACTGTTGCCGTCTGGCACCTGTGCAAATTGGCGGGAGTGGGAATGGCGGAACGTAAAAGTGGATGCGTCGTGAACATCGCCTCCATGCTGGGGCTTGTTGGAGCTACTCCCATTAAGCAAGCCAACTATTCAGCAAGTAAGGGTGCGGTCATCAATATGACGCGTGAGCTTGCATTGCAGTGGGCACGTAAAGGTATTCGTGTGAATTCACTGTGCCCTGGTTGGTTTGAAACTGAAATGACAGCGGGCATGGAAAGTGATGAAGGCAGTCAGCGTTACATCACCACAAACTCACCAATGCCGCGCATGGGCTTTGCCCACGAGCTCGATGGTGCGTTGCTCTTTTTGGCAAGTGATGCCTCAAGCTTTATGACAGGACAAAACGTTGTAGTAGATGGTGGCTGGACCGCACGTTAAATATTTGGCGTGAGGTGCGCCCACGGCGCGGCTGTTTCCATTTGTGCAGCTAAGCAAATGAGAATATCTTCGCGACCGAAAGCGCCAACGAGTTGAATGCCAACAGGTAACCCTTCGGCAGTCATGTGGAGCGGCAAGCTGATGGCGGGTTGACCAGTGGTATTGAACTGTGCAGTGAAGCCCATCCATTCACCAGCAATTTTGAGTGGAGCCATGGGGTCATTGGGGTTGTTCGCGGAAACACCAATAGCGAGTGGTGGGGCAGCGAGTGTTGGCGTGAGCAAAATATCCCAACCGTCTTCCCACCATTGTTGTACGGCACGTCGATACACGCCGTTGTCGTTAATGGCAAGTGCGTAGTCGAGAGCGCTTACTTTTGAGGAGTACTCGGCCATCACCCAATTCACTAACTCAATGTCGTCAGTTGTTGCTTCACGGCCCAACATGGTTGCAATGCTCTGACGGCTCGTTGCCATGTTTGTTGACCACAGGGTCATGAATCGGCCACCTGCCTTGGGGTCGTTGATTGCTGCAGGGAAAGCAAGTTCAACGTGGTGACCGAGAGATTCCAATAACTGTGCGGCATTGTTGACTGCTGTTGCGCAATCTGGGTGAATGGCGTTGCCATTGAAATGTGATTGAACAAACCCAATGCGTAATTTTCCGGGGTTCGCAGTGAGCTCATCAACGTATGGGCGAAGTGGTGGTGGGGCAATGACGGTGTCACCGACACCAGGACCATGTACCCCATCGAGCATTGCTGCAATGTCACGCACGCTGCGCGAAACGGCAAGCTCAACACCGAGGTTCGTTTCCAAGCGTGTAGGGCCAACCGAGATGCGACCTTGCGACACTTTCAACCCCACAAGTCCGGAGCATGAAGCAGGCACACGAATAGAACCACCGCCATCGCTGGCATGAGCAATAGGAACCATGCCCGAGGCAACAGCTGCAGCGGCGCCTCCACTTGAACCACCAGGAGTGAAGTTGGTGTTCCACGGATTGCGTGTTGCGCCCCAAGCTTCAGGTTCGGTAACAGGCAAGCTACCAAACTCGGGTGAATTAGTGCGTCCAAGAAAAACAAGATGCTGTTGTTTGAAGCGCGACACCAAAGTGGTGTCTGAGGTTGCAATGTAGTTGGCCTCTTTGAGCGCCTTATTGCCCTGCGAAATATGTTGCCCCTCGTACATGGTGTGGAGGTCTTTGAGGAGGAATGGAACGCCAGCAAATGGAGTGTTGGGGTTCGTTGCATCTACTTGCTTGGCGAGCTCGCGCCCATGGTTGAACCACGGAATGTTGACCGCATTCACCAACGGGTTCAACTGCTCGATGCGGGAAATTGCCGCTTCAGCCAATTCACCAGCGGTGACTTCTTTATTACGTACAAGTGCTGCCTGCGCAGTTGCATCGAGCCAACGCGTTTCTTCTGCAATGTTCCCCATGAAAACGTTCTAGCACGTTCGGCTCACCCGCTAGTCTGCCAAGACTGTGTCAAATGCTGTTTCTCCTTCAACTCCTCCAGAGTTAACTACTCGCGACGTGATTCGCGTACCTGCAGTGCGCAACATGCTCATATATTCCACCGCGCTGTACACGGGCCTCATGCTGCAAGCCGCAGCCCTTGGTAAGCAGGTGTACGACATTACGGGAAGAGAAATTGACATCGGATGGATCGGCCTTGTGGAGTTTTTACCCGCGGCATTTCTTGTTTTAGTGACCGGCATGGTGGCCGACAGATTCCAACGCAAAAAAATTGCCATGTTGGGAATTGTTGGTGAACTTGTTTCAGCTCTTGCACTGATGTTTTATGCCCGTACACACCCCACCGCAGTTGCCCCAATTTTCTTTATTACTTTTCTCTACGGCGTGTCGCGTGCGTTCATAGCACCAGCGGCACGTTCCATATGGCCAATGGTTGCTCCGGCGGGTGGACTACCGGCAGTGGTGGCACTGTCGTCGGCAACTTGGACTGGTGCAGCCATTCTTGGCCCTGCGTCGTCGGGTTTGTTGTACAGCGTCGACCCGTGGGTGGCATATGCGGTGGCATCGGGTCTCATATGTATTGGCCTGTTGAGTTTGATGCGAGTCAAAACGGGGCAAGCTGCAAATGAAGAAAATCGCGAACGACCAACGCTCCACGATGCGCTAGAAGGTTTGCGGTTCATTCGCCGTACCCCTATTTTGCTTGCGGCAATTTCTCTCGATCTCTTTGCGGTTCTCTTTGGCGGAGCAATTGCACTTCTTCCCGTGATTGCAGAAGAACGTTTGCATGTAGGCGACGTTGCCTATGGATGGTTGCGAGCAGCAGCAGGTATTGGTGCCGCTGGCGTTGCGCTGTTCCTAGCTTTCCGACCTGCACGTCGACACATTGGCCGGTTGTTGTTTTTTGTTGTTGCAACTTTTGGTGTTGCAACTGTGGTTCTGGGCCTCACGCATAGTTACCTTGTGGCATTTGCGGCGGTCATCGTGCTGAGTGGCGCCGACATGGTGAGTGTGTTCATTCGTGGCTCAATTGTTCCACTCGTGACGCCCGACGATAAGCGTGGTCGTGTGCTTGCAGTAGAAAATGTGTTCATCGGCGCATCGAATGAACTTGGTGCATTTGAATCGGGAGTTGCTTCACAAGCATTTGGTGTGCCTGCTGCCGTGGTGGGCGGAGGTATTGCCACTGTTGGCATAGTCGGCCTCTTCTGGTTCTTGTTTCCCTCATTGCGTAAGATCGACAGGTTTAGCGATCTTGAAAGTGATGACATTTCTCAATAGCCACGGTGACCTACATTGGGTGCATGCCAAAAGCAATTGAAAAACCCAGCAAAGTGGTGAAAGAGTTCCGCGAATTCATTGACCGCGGCAATGTGGTGGAAATTGGTGTTGCCTTCGTGATGGGTGCAACTTTCAAAACAATTATCGATGCCTTTGCCGGTGACGGGAAAGATAATCAAGGCATCTTGGGCGGAATTCTCGGCGCTATTTTTGGTGGCAAGCAACCCAACTTCAACAATAAAGGCCTCACGCTCAATGGCAGTTTCTTGCCTTTCGGCACCTTGTTGTCGGCGGTCATCAATTTTTTGCTTGTTGCTTTTGTGATGTTCACCATTGTGAAGTTGTACAACAAGTTTCGTACTGCAGCAGCGGTTCCCTCTACAAATGAACTTTTAGCGGAGATTCGTGATGAATTACGCAAAAGTAATGGCACTAGTCACTCGTAATTGACTTGCTTTTCGGAAATTTTGGCGGTGGACTAGAACTCTCATGTTGAAACGCAAAACCTTGCCCATTTTTCTTGCAACAGCATTTCTTGCTGTGGGAGTGTCGGCGTGTTCTCTCGTATCGGGTGATGCCAATGGGGGAGAGCTCGACGGAGTGGGTCGTATTCCGGGAAATGATTTTGTTGGCGTCGCCACATTGCCGCCGAACCTTGCTTCTGATGTGAAGTTTCCCAAACTTGAAGGTGCGGTTTTAGGTTCTGTTGCTCAGGGGAACAATTTGCTCATGATTGGTGACTCCATCATGGCGTCTATTTCAAAGCGGTACGGCAACGAAGCATGTGGCCTCATGGTTCCACAAGGCTGGAATGTTGCTCTTGAAGCAGAAGCGGGTCAGTTCGCTGAGTTTGCAAGCAAAGTACTCGACCGTCGCTGGAGTGAAGGCTGGGATGCAGTGGTCATTGGGCTCGGTTCCAACTACGACGGTAACAAAGAGCGTTATCGCACCGCCATGGAAAAAGCCATTGCTCGAGTCTCTCCATTACCCATACTTCTTGTGAACACCACGGAGTTTCGTAGTAAGCAAGCAGAAGTAAATGCCATTATTGAAGAACTTGTTGCCGCACATGAAAATATCTCGCTACTCGACTGGCGCACTATTTCAGCAACTCGCTCTTTGCGGTCGAACGACGGTATTCATCCGAGCCCCGATGGTCGCGTGGTGCTGGCCACTGCCATTGCGCGGGCTGTTGGCATTGCACCAACGGCTCCGGGTGATTGCATGAAGGTCTACTTCCAAGACGACTCTCGGGTATTGCAGGGCGTGATGCCCACCACAACAGCCCTTGGTATGGGTGCTTCAACAACATTGGCGGGCAATTCCACCTCGTCGCCCGTGCCAGTGGCAACCACGATCCCTGCAGTTGCCACAACTGTCGCAACGGTTCCTGCAACAACGCTTCCCGTAGCTACAACTGTCGTTATTGCAACAACTATTGCCACACCAACTAGTGCTGCGCCTGCAGGTTAAAACGAAAGTCACGCTGCCTATTTGAAATGGTGGTTGTTACTGAGCGTGAGTGGTGACACGATAGGTCGGTGCTTCAAGTCAATGCCATCACCGTCGAAATAGGCGGCAAGACCATTGTTGAAGGCGCAACCTTCACCGTGATGCCACGCGACAAGGTGGGCCTTGTGGGTCGCAATGGCGCAGGCAAGACCACGCTTTTCAAAACTCTCGGTGGCGACAACGACCCCACGAAGGGCGATATTTTGCGCAAAGGTGGCTATGGCTATCTGTCGCAAGATCCTCGCGCAGCTGGTCAGTTCGACGGACGACTTGCGGTGAACCATATTTTGTCGGGCCGCAATATTGACGAAGATCTCATTCGATTAGAAAAATTGCGCATTGGCATGGAAGAAAATGCCAGCGAAGCAAATATTCGCAAATACACCAAAGCTGAAGAAATGTTCCGCGACAAAGGTGGATACTCGGCCGATAGCGAAGCACGCTCCATTGCTGCAGGCTTGGGGCTCAAGCCCGACCGCCTCGATTTGCAGTTAGGTGTTCTCTCGGGTGGAGAGCGTCGTCGAGTTGAACTTGCGCGCATTTTGTTTGCAGGCAGCGACATGTTGTTGCTCGATGAGCCCACCAACCACCTCGACGTCGACGCAAAAAACTGGTTGCTCAACTTCCTGCGCCAATATCGCGGCGCTCTACTGGTCATTAGCCACGACCTTGAATTGCTCGATGAAGCAATTACTCGTGTGTTGCATCTCGACCGCCCGGGCGAAGATGAAGTGGGTACCTTGGTGGAGTACAAGGGCACCTATACGCAATACAAAACTTCACGTGCCGATGACGAGCGCAGAACGGCAAAGAAAGCCGCGATGGAGTCGAAAGAAATTGACCGCTTGCAAACTTTGGTCGACCGATTTGGAGCTAAAGCAACAAAAGCAAGCATGGCGCACAGCATTGAAAAGCGCATTGACCGCATGGAGTCAACTCGCACGAAGGCCGGTGCAAAAGATCGTGTCATGAAAGTGAAGTTCCCCGACCCGCCACAAGCTGGTGAAACAGTCATCACCGTGAGCCATTTGTCGAAGGCTTACGCAGGGCCTCCTATTTTTGAAGATGTCTCTTTCGACTTAGGTAGAGGTGAACGACTGCTCATTTTGGGTCTCAATGGTGCTGGTAAAACAAGCTTGCTGCGTATTTTGGCTGGTGAAACAGAAGCGAACCTCGGCAACTTTGAGTTTGGCTACAAAGTGCAAATGGGTTACTACGCACAAGAGCACGACAACCTCGACCCACACGCCAACCTCATCGACCACATGCGTAAAGAAGCTCCGCCACAGTTGGCTCTTACCGAAACGCAATTGCGTGGCTATTTGGGCATGTTCGGTCTCTCGGGAACCAAAGTGTTCCAAGAATCAGGAACGCTCTCGGGTGGAGAAAAAACCAAACTTGCTCTCGCCATGTTGATGGTGGGCCGCAATAACTTGCTCTTGCTCGACGAACCAACAAACAACCTCGACCCTGCGAGTCGCGAATCGATTGCCAACTCACTTTCCGATTGGAAGGGTGCAATTATTTTCGTCAGCCACGACCCTGAATTTGTTGAGCGGTTATCGCCAACCAAAGTGCTCTTGCTGCCCGATGGCGAAGTGGATTACTTCAATAAGTCATGGCTCGACTTGGTGAGCCTCGCCTAGAGATATTCGTTCCTCTGTGAGTGATACGGTTTCGCTCATGAAAATAGGAATTTTTGGTGGAGCAATTACAAGTGGAAATCTCGAAGCCATTGTGGCCGAGGCGCGTGTCGTAGAACAAGATGGTTTCGCAAGCTATTGGGCGCCACAATTATTTGGCCACGATACTCTCACTGCTCTCGCAGTTGTTGGGCGAGAAGTTCCACGCATTGAACTTGGTACAGCGGTAGTACCCACGTACCCACGCCACCCCATGATGATGGCACAGCAGTGCCTCACGGTGAACGCAGCCACTAGTGGCAGGTTGTGCTTAGGCATTGGACTCAGTCATAAAATTGTAATTGAGAACATGATGGGGATGTCGTTCGACAAGCCGGTGCGCCACATGCGTGAGTACCTCACCATTCTCACTCAGATTGCGCAAACATCGAAAGTGTCATTCAGCGGTGAGGTGTATTCCGCTCATGCTGAAGTATCGGCCGCCGGATCCCAACCATTTTCTGTTGTAGTTGCGGCCCTTGGCGAGCAAATGTTGCGAGTAACTGGTGCGCTTGCTGATGGCACACTCACCTGGTGCACAGGGCCAGCCACATTGTCGTCGCACACTATTCCTACGCTCAACCGTGCAGCCGATGAAGCAGGAAAGCCAACACCCCGCGTCATTGCGGCATTGCCAGTGTGTGTGACCCAAGATCGTGCAGGTGCCTTAGCACGCGCTTCTCAAACCTTTGCCATATACGGGCAGTTACCTAGTTACCGCGCCATGCTCGACCTCGAAGGTGCAGCGGGGCCAGCCGATATTGCCATTGTGGGAAGTGCAGCTGAAGTGTGTGAACGAGTAAGCGCATTGCGCGACATTGGTGTTACCGACTTTGGCGCAGTGGAATTTGGTGGAAACCCCGATGAAGTAGCAGCAACTCGTGCTGCCATGAAGTCACTTTTGTAGGAGATGCAATGGACTATTCCGAATATCAATTAGCGCGTGTTCAGGTAACTGATGGTATTGCTTCAGTTGTCATCAACAATCCACCCATCAATATCTTTGATCTTCCGCTTTATGGCGAGATGGCGAAACTTGCAGATCAACTCGCTAGCGATAGCGATGTACGGGTTGTGGTCTTAAGTTCGGATAACCCCGACTTCTTCATCCCTCACTTCGACGTGGGTCTTATATTGCAAATTCCGCAAAACTTGCCCACACCCACTGAACTCAACACGTTTACAAAAATGTGTGAAGCATTTCGCGAAATGCCCAAAGCAACTATTGCCGTCATCGAAGGCCGCATTGGCGGTGGGGGAAGCGAACTGGCGCTCAGTTGCGACATGCGTTTTGCGCTGCGTGGCAAGGCGGTTTTCAACCAGCCAGAAGTTGCGCTCGGTATTATTCCCGGCGGAAGCGGCACTGTGCGTCTATCGCGTTTAGTAGGGCGTTCGCGGGCACTGGAAGTGGTACTTGGTTGCGACGATATTGACGCCGATACTGCTGAGCAATGGGGTTGGGTCAACCGCACGTTAAACAAAGACGAATTGTGGCCTTTTGTGAATCGTATGGCTCAACGCATTGCGTCGTTCCCACCGGCGGCGGTGCAAGAAGCAAAGGCTGCAATTTTGCGCAGCGACCACAACATTCACGACGAACTCTTACAAGAGGCCATCGGCTTCAACAAGTTGCTCGCCGACCCGCAAGCACAACAAGCAATGCAAAACTTTATGGCGCGTGGTGGTCAAACCAGTGCAGGCGAAAAGCGATTAGGTGAGCTTGCTGGCGAATTGGGCTAACGCCCTTCTTTAGTGTTTGTTAATGGAAACAGGGCTGGGCTGATACGGCTTGTTCACCAAGTCAAAGAAGTCATTTCCTTTGTCGTCCACCACAATGAACGCTGGGAAATCTTTCACTTCAATTTTCCACACTGCTTCCATGCCAAGCTCTGCGTACTCCAACACCTCAACTTTGGTAATGCAATCTTGGGCAAGGCGTGCAGCGGGGCCGCCAATGGAACCCAGGTAAAAACCGCCGTGCGTTTTGCAAGCATTGGTCACTTGAGCAGAGCGGTTGCCCTTAGCCAACATGATGAAACTGCCACCTTGTGCTTGGAACTCATCCACATATGAGTCCATGCGTCCGGCAGTGGTAGGGCCGAATGAGCCCGACGCCATGCCTGTAGGTGTTTTTGCCGGCCCTGCGTAGTACACGCAGAAATCTTTCATGTACTGCGGCATGCCGCCACCAGCGTCGATGCGCTCTTTGATTTTTGCGTGTGCAATGTCGCGTGCTACCACCATGGGGCCAGTGAGCATGACGCGAGTTTTCACGGGGTACTGCGACAACTTTTTGCGAATGTCGCTCATGGGTTGCGTGAGGTCAATTTGTACAACTTCGCTGGCAAGTTGGTCTTCAGTAATTTCAGGCAAGAAACGTGCGGGGTCGGTTTCGAGTTCTTCAAGGAAAATGCCTTTGGCAGTAATTTTTCCTACTGCTTGACGGTCGGCACTACACGACACCGCAAATGCAACAGGGCAACTTGCACCGTGGCGAGGAAGGCGCACCACGCGTACGTCGTGGCAGAAGTACTTGCCACCAAATTGCGCACCAATTCCTGTTTGTTGGGCGAGCTTCAACACTTTTTGCTCAAGTTCAACATCGCGAAACGCGTGGCCAAGTGCGCTGCCGGCAGTGGGCAGTGAATCGAGGTATCGAGCGCTAGCGAGCTTTGCAGTTTCCACTGCTATTTCTGCAGAGGTACCACCAATAACAACAGCAAGGTGATACGGCGGGCAAGCTGCTGTGCCGAGGGTTTTCATTTTGTCGAACAGCCAAGGCAAAAGTGCCTTTTCATTCAGTAGTGCTTTGGTTTCTTGGAAGAGGTAGCTCTTATTCGCAGAGCCGCCACCCTTTGCCATGAAGAGAAACTTGTATGCATCGCCATCGACAGCAGAAATTTTGATTTCAGCAGGAAGGTTATTGCCCGTGTTCACTTCGTCGTACATGTTGAGCGGAGCCATTTGGCTGTAACGCAAGTTGCTGGTGAGATACGTGTTGTAAATGCCGCGTGCAATTGCTTCTTCGTCACCGCCACCGGTGAAAACAAATTGGCCCTTCTTGCCCTTCACAATTGCGGTACCGGTGTCTTGGCACATGGGCAAAATTCCGCCAGCTGCAATGCTTGCGTTCTTTAAGAGGTCGAGTGCAACGAAGCGGTCGTTATCGCTTGCTTCGGGGTCATCCAAGATGTTGGCAAGTTGTTGTAAGTGGCTCGCGCGCAAGAGGTGAGCAATGTCGCGCATAGCGGTACCGGTGAGCATTGTGATTGCGCTTGGCTCAACACGCAAAAATGTGCCTGCGGGAGTATCGAAGGTAGAGACACCCTCGTTTCCGAGATAACGGTAAGTAGTGGTGTCGGGGCCGAGGGGGAAGATCTCGGTGAAGTCAAAATCAGCCATGCCTCTACGGTAGGGGCTAGAGGTCTACTCGCGCACGTTTGGATTGGCTGGCCATGAGTGTTTGGGGTAACGCCCGGCCATTTCCTTGCGCACTTCTGCCCATGAACCCGCCCAAAAAGCTGGGAGGTCACTTGTTACTTGCACAGGGCGTTGGGCAGGTGAGAGGAGCTCAACCACCAGTGGAACCGCACCAGCGCCAATACAAGGGTGGATGGTGACGCCATAGAAGGCCTGAACGCGTGCTGAGATGCGAGGAGGTTCATCACCCCGATAGGCAATGGTGAACTCGGCGCCGTTGTTCAGCGTGATGCGTTCGGGAGCGAGTGCATCGAGCTCGCTGCCGAGGTGCACGGGTAGCCCACTGCGCAAAATGAGCGCCACGTTCAGTGCTTCAAGGTCGCTGCGCGATGTGCACCCAGCAAGATACGGCGCGAGCCATTCATCGAGATTGGCGAGCAAGTTCTTGTTGCTCCAGTCGGGCCACTCATCGTTACGTGAGTGAAGAAAAGCAACTCGTTGACGTAGCGAGACTGCGTTGTCGTTCCATGTGAGTGCCTGCAGGCTCGTTGCCTGAATACGCTCGATGAGTGCTGCAGTTGTTTCCTCGCTCGGTTCAGGCTTGTGACGCACCGTACGCAAGCGCATGCCGTCGAGCTTCCATTCAATGTGGCGTACGAGGTCGTTTCGTTCGCGGTCCCACACGAGTTCATTGCTGACGGTCATGAATTCTGCGAGTTGGTCGGTGATGTCTTCTTGTGAGAGCGCTGCTGCAAGGCGAATACGACTGTTCTTGCGGTCGCCGTCGAGGTCGGCAGCAACGAGAAACTGCTCATCTGCCAAATGAGCATTTTTAGGCATCCATGCTGCAGCTCCACTGCGCAATTGAAATTGTCCACCGGCAGTTTTGCGCACAGCGAGCCAATCGGGATACGCCCGCAAGAGAAGTTTGCCAGTTTCGTGAACCACAACCGATTCACTAGAGCCATGCGAACCATGTACGCGGTTCGCTCTACTCAATAAATCGCGAGCCTGGTCGCGCACACGTGCACTGGCACGGCGGTCGATGCGGTCGTCGCTGCTTGACCCATCGACGCACTCAATACGCCATGCCAGGTCTTCAGGAACGTTGTCGCGTAGTCCGCGCACGATGTCGCGTTCTTCAAGTAGGCAGGCAAGCAGGCACGCCGTCCACAGTTCTTGTGACGTTGCACTCATCACCATTGCCCCGAGGCGAGGGTGAAGTGGCAGCGAAAGCATCTTCTTGCCGAGTTCGGTAATAGTGCCTTCGCTGTTGAGAGCACCTATGAGAGTGAGCAACGTGCGACCTTTTTCAAATGCCGCTGCAGGCGGGGTGTCGAGAAAGGCAAGTTCTTGAACATCAACACCCCATGCAGCGAGTTCAAGAGCAACTTGAGCGAGGTCGACTTGTAAAATTTCTGGTTCCACTTGTGAACGACGCGACCCGTGTTCTGCTTGTGGCCAGAGCCTGTAAGCCGTGCCATTGCCGAGGCGCCCCGAGCGACCTGCACGTTGGTGAGCACTTGCTTGGCTGATGTTGACGGTGGTGAGGCGGGTCATGCCAGTACGAGGGTCGAACCGAGGTGCACGAGCAATGCCCGAGTCAATTACTACTCGTACGCCATCGACAGTGAGCGAACTCTCGGCAATATCGGTCGAAAATACAATGCGCCGTCGTCCGGGTCGGCTGGGGGCAAGTGCCGCATCTTGTTCTTCTAAGGAAAGGGCACCGGCAAGTGGGAAGAGGTCAACTGCCCCTTCAATCACACTTTCTGTTGCCGTCATTGCGCGGCGAATCTCGCCGATGCCTGGCAAGAAAACCAAAATATCGCCTTCGGTTTCGCGCAGTGCACGAACAACAGTGGTTGCAACTTTGTTTTCCAGGCGTTCGTCGTCGCGGCGTTGGCCTTTGCGCACGGTGGGTGAGCGCCACCAGTGCACTTCAACAGGAAAGAGCGTGCCGGTAGAAGAAATCACCGGCGCAGGTTCACCTATTGCGCTTCCCAAATAGTTACACCACCTGTCGGTATCGGGTGTTGCTGACATCAGTAAGATACGTTGTTGAGAACCTAAAGACTCTTGTGCATGAAGTAACAACGCCAGGCCCAAGTCGCCGGGCAGGTTGCGCTCATGAACTTCATCGAAAATAACGATGCCCACATTGGGAAGATCTGGGTCGCTCTGCAGGCGACGAGTGAGTACGCCTTCAGTCAGAACTTCAATACGTGTGTTGGGGCCAATAACACGTTCGTCGCGTGTTTGGTACCCAACGGTGTCGCCAACTTTTTCACCTAGCATGTGCGCCATGCGTCGTGCAGCTGCGCGCGCAGCAAGTTTGCGTGGCTCAAGCATCACAATGCGCTCATTTGGCAATAGCCATGTGGCCTCTAAAAGACGCAGCGGAGCAAGTGTTGTTTTGCCCGAACCAGGTGGCGCTACAAGAACAGCGCGACGTGCGTTAAAGAGCGCAGATGAAAGTTGAGAGACACACTCTTCGACGGGAAGGTCGGTGAGTGGAAGTGTCACACAAGAGCCGGCGTGCCAGCGTACGGACTGGGGTCTTTCGGCCCTGGAATGGTGGGTTGTGACCACGAAGTGGTGGTGGCGATTTTTGTTGCCACATCACGCCACTGCACGGGGCGCCAACCTTCGGCTGCGGCACCGATGGAAAGATCACTTTGAATAAAAACAAATGCGGGAAGTTGTGCAAGACCAAGTTGACGCACTGCTTCACGAGTGGGGTCGGCAAAAGTGAGGAACTCTGTGGCGAGTGGCCCAAGGAATTGCTTTGCTTCGTCGGCACTTGCAGTAACAATGAAATTCACGCGCACTGCTGCGCCCATGAAACTACGCAAAACGCGTGCTGCGGTATCGAGAATCCACGAGCTTTCATTGGTGTACGGGTCAATGACCACTGTTGCCATGTGGAAGGTTGTCAGCCATTCGTTCAGGGTCTGGCTGTCTCCAGCGACGGTGGTGAGAACAAGATCTGGGGAAGGGGTAGTTGCCACAGGTGAAACGGTAGCAAGTTGGCACTACCTTGGTGTAAGTGCATCCCATAGAACATCTGAGGTATTTGGCACGTGCCGGGCATGTTGACGCCCCCGACCTCGTTTTGGAAACCGCTTCAGCCCTCTCTGGGCTCGTCCTCGACCCCGCAAGCGTGGTGGTCACCACACGCCGCATTGTGGAGCGTCACCCCCTGTGTGGGCCCCTGTGGTGGCTGTGTGCGCACGTGGTGACCGCTAGCGAGCCCTATGAAGTGTTGCGCGACTGTGTTGATCAGGTGCACGATGATAGGACCGCCGAACATCTTGCCGCAGAAATTCCTGAAGGTGCGCTGGTGTGTGTTGATGGGTGGTCGTTCGACGTTGCGCATGCTCTCGTCATTGCCGGGGCAACGAGTGGTATTCAGGTGTGCGTAGTCGACGGCGACAATGGAGCCGATCACATGGTTCGTGTGTTGGAGCGCCTTGAAATTCCTTCTCATCTCGTCAACGCTTCGCATGGAGCCATTGCGGCAGCAAATGCCGATGTGGTGTTGTTGTCGGCATATGCAACTGGCTCAATGACTGCGTGGTGCAGTGCGGGTTCTTTGGCATTGGCGAGTGCTGCGTATTGTGCCGAGCGCCCTGTGCTGTTGTCGGCAAGCGTGGGGGCAAGGTTGCCCGATGTTCTATTCGCAGGCATTGTGCAAGATCTCGATCGCCAAATATCGCAACGGCGTGAGGTGCAGCCGTGGCATCGCGAAGCAAGTGAAGTGCCCTTCGGCTTGTGCAAGGTAATTGTGAGCAGCGATGGGGTGCACGAGGTTCAGGCGTTGCCGCCTCATGGCCTGTCGGCGCAATGCCCACCTGCGGTGGAACTGCTGACGCGTTCAGCAATTTAAGATAGTGAAAAGAAACTGAAAGAGAGTCACATGGGCGAGAACGTTTCATTTAAAAGCAATGGCGGAACCTGCAGCGGTTACCTAGCGAGCAATGCCGCAAATGCATCTGCTCCAGGTGTAGTGCTCATTCAAGAGTGGTGGGGGCTGGTTCCACACATTTGCGATGTTGCCGACCGTTTGGCCGCAGAAGGTTTC
>Ga0194048_10000329_pt1 | contig 22679 bp, 23 predicted proteins | sample JunL225m_MetaG_FD_161685 | JGI IMG/M metagenome (GOLD analysis project Ga0194048, IMG submission 161685) | Anoxic zone freshwater microbial communities from boreal shield lake in IISD Experimental Lakes Area, Ontario, Canada - Jun2016-L222-5m | ecosystem: Environmental > Aquatic > Freshwater >...
TGCCGGCGCCTCGCATGCTGTCCCATCGCCTCTGATTGTCCTCCTCGCCCAACATCATGGGCAGTAAGACTCTCAACACGATCGGACCGACCTCAGGGGGTCACGCCACGCAGGCTGGCGCGTGCATCTATTCGCTGCCCAACAGCCCCGGTAGGGGTCGGTGGAGGCAGAATCTCTTGGCGGATATCCGCAAGCTCTCTGCCTGATGTGTGCGGTGAACTACGTGCCGTTCTCTTGCGCGCATGAAGTAGGACGGGGTTCTTGGAATACCTCGATCCGCGCGAGCGGTGCGCCAAGGCACACGTGGATGCCGCCGCCAAAGCCGGTGTGCTCGGCTGCGTTTCGCCGCACCGAACAGCATCGCGATCTTGCGGCCACGCGGGATCGGGACGCCTGCAACGTCGAGGCCGAGCAGTCACCTGAAGCACGTCCGGCCGCGGGAGACGAGGCCGCGTGCCATGTGTATTTCCGGCAAGCAGCCCGGCTTGCCAGACTCCGAGCTATGGGCGCACGTGGGATCGAACCACGGACCTCCCGCGTGTGAAGCGGGCGCTCTCCCGCTGAGCTATGCGCCCGGGAGGGTTCTAGGTTAGCCATTCTGCTGATCGCTGTCGGGGTCCTCGCCCTGTTGTCGTCGGCGGAGTTGCTGCCAGTTCGTGGTGATGAACCCGAGCGGGGCCTCCGCCTCGTCGAGCCCGACGTACTCAAGCCGAGGCTCGTCGGCCGGGAAGAGCGGGATGAGTGCAAGCCCGGCAAACGACGCCGGATCGCCCAGGGAGAACGGCAGAACAGGGGATGGTGCGAGTGTGGAGCTCATGCCTTGTAATCACCGCGAGAGCGGGAGGTTCTTACGAGGCGGAGAGGCTCCCGCGGCGTCGGCCAGGGAGAGCAACGAAAAAGCCGCGGCACCTGCGAGGGAATCCTTAGGGCTGCTTCCTTCCGGATCTGACCCGGTTCAGAGCCTCGCAGCGCCGCGGGCACTCACACTCTAGCGAGCAGGAACGCAGCCCCGGATCGCCGCGACGTCGCCCGCCCCGGAGCCTCCGCCGCTACCGTCAGCGCCGAGATGGCGCCCGGAGCCGCACGAGCATGATCCTCGCCGTTGCCCTCGTCGCGGCCGTCCTGCCGCTGCACGGGAAGACGGTCGTGATCGACCCGGGCCACAACGGCCGAAACTGGCAGCACACCGCCCAGATCAACCGCCTCGTCGACGCGGGCACGCTCCGCAAGGCCTGCGACACGACCGGCACCGCAACGGACGCGGGGTACTCCGAGGCCGCCTACACCTTCGACGTCGCGCAGCGGCTTGCGCGCGCGCTGCGCGCGGCGGGGGCCCGGGTCGTGCTCACCCGCACGACGAACGACGGCTCTGGCCCCTGCATCACCGAGCGCGCCGCGATCGGCAACCGCGCCCACGCCGACGTTGCGATCTCGATCCACGCCGACGGCGGCCCCGCCGCCGGCCGCGGCTTCGACGTCATCTACCCGCCGTCGCTCAAGAGGCTCACCGACGACATCGCCGCCGCGTCGCACACGCTCGCGATCGACATCCGAAACGCCTTCCGTGCCGGCACCGGCGAGCAGACCGCCGACTACGTGGGCCGGGACGGACTCGACGTGCGCTCCGACCTCGGCGGGCTCAACCTCTCGGACGTCCCGAAGGTCTTCATCGAGACCGGCAACATGCGGAACGCCGCGGACGCGCGCCTGCTCACCTCGCCTGCCTATCGGCAGCGCGAAGCGGCAGCGCTCGCCCGCGGACTCGAGCGGTATCTCAGCCGAGCAGGCCGAGACTGTCCGGCGTGCCAACCTGCGCCGTGAACTTCATCTTCACGGGGCCGCAGAGGTCGCCGTTGTAGTTCTGGGTCATCGTGATCGTCCCGCTCGCCGTCGTGGATGACGGGAACGTGCCGGTGATCGTCGCGGTCGTCTTGACGCCGTTTGCGTCGGCGAACGTGGGCGTCGTGGTGATCGAGAACGCGCCGGTCGCGCCGAGCTTGATCACGGGAATGACGCCGACGGCGTTTGCGGTGCCGTACGGATCGACGCCCGTCGGGAAGTGGCCGTAGCCGAAGCAGCCGAGCGAGCCGAAGCTGAAGTTCGTGAGCGTCTTGCTGCCCGCACCGACCTTGAACGTGACGAGCGCGTGGAAGCCGTTGATGGGCCGCAGCGAGAGCGTGCCGGCGAACGCTGCCCTCGAGGGAGCAGTGGCAGACGCAGCCGCGGCGGTCACGAGCACCGACAGCAGGGCGAGCAGAGAGACGAACTTGCGCATGTGTTTCACCTCGGGGAGTCGGCGGGATACTCGGACGCCAGCAGTCGATCCACGATAACCCAAATGCGGCCGCTGCTCGCGGAAATCGGCGGTTGACAGACGGGCCCGGATCGCGTTAGCGTCGCCTCGACAACTGCGGCGAAACCCGACCTCGAAGGAGGAATCGAGATGGCGACCGCAGCGCCTACCGCAGCCCGGGAGAAGCTCGGGAAGCTCCCTGTTGCAACCGACGTCCGCACGCTCAGCTTTGCCCGGTACGTCGACCGCGCCACGCTCCCGAAAGCCCCGCCGTCGCTCGACCTGAGCCGCACGGTGCTTGCCTGGCCGATGTACGCAAACGACCGGATCGGCGACTGCACCGTCGCCGCCGCCGCCCACATGATCGAGGCCTGGAGCGGCGCCGTCGACGGGACGCCCGAGGAGGTGGCCGAGCGGTACGTGCTCGCCGCCTTCGACCGGGTGAAGGTCGTCGACCCGGCGAGTGGGGAGGCCGGCGCGTACGAGCTCGACGTGTTGAAGGACTGGCGCAGCCATGGGATCGGCGGCCACAAGATCGGCGCGTTTGCGAAGGTCAGCGTCAGCGACACGACGCTGCTGCGCACCGCGGCGTACCTGTTCGGCGGGCTCTTCATCGGGATCCAGCTGCCGCTCACCGCGCAGGGCGAGGGCACCTGGGAGTGGAGCGGCGAGCTCACCGGCCCCGCCCGGCCCGGCTCGTGGGGCGGCCACGCCGTCAACGTCGTCGCCTACGACGACCGGACGCTCACCGTTGTCACCTGGGGACGCCTGCAGGAGATGACCTGGGCGTTCTGGGAGCGGTACGTCGACGAGAGCTACGCCATCATCAGCCCCGACTTCCTGGACGCCGGGAAGGCGCCAAACGGGTTCGACCTCGCCGCGCTGCGGCGCGACCTGGCGCTCGTTACCGGCTGAGGAGTGCGCGCCCGACGACTGTCGCCTCGGCGCCGACCGCGGCGAGCGCGGCGACGTCGTCGGGCGTCCGCACGCCACCGGCGGCCATCACCTTGAGGCCCGACGCGGCGACCGTCTCGATCAGGTCGAGGTCGGGGCCGGTAAGCGTGCCGTCACGGTCGATCGCCGTGCAGTGCACCCGCACGACACCGGCCGCCAGGCAGCGGTCGATCGCGTCGGCAAGCGACAGGCCGGAGCCTTCGATCCAGCCGGCGGTACGCACCTGGCCGTCGCGGACGTCGAGCGCGACGGCGAGGCGGTCGCCGAGCGCCTGCGCCCACGGGCCCGGGTCGGGGAAGGCTGCGGTGCCGACGATCACGCGGTCGGCGCCCGCCTCGAGGAGCGCGAGAGCGTCGTCGAGCGAGCGGATCCCGCCGGAGGCCTGCAGGTAGGCCGGAACGACCGCTCCCGCGACCGCGCGGACGATCTCGGGCCGGACGGTGCCGGAGCGCGCGCCGTCGAGATCGACGAGGTGCACCCGGCGGGCGCCTGCTTCGGCGAAACTGCGGGCGAGCGCGACCGGGTCACCGGCGCGCTCGACGATCTCGTCGTAGTCGCCCTTGTGCAGGCGCACGGCTCCCTCGCCGAGCACGTCCACGGCGGGGATCACATCGATCGGTGCGTCGAGCCATTCGGATAGCACGCCACCATGTTAGCGTGCTAACATGCCGAGCGCGGCGGGGAACCGTCGCCCACGAAGCGAGAGCCCACATGACCGACACCGGACGAAACACCTGGCGCAACAAGGAGACGAAGGAGCTCTCCGAGGCGATCCTCTCCCTGGAGACCCGGGAGGAGGTCGTTCGCTTCCTGCGTGACCTCTGCACGATCGCAGAGCTCGACGCGATGGCGCACCGCTGGTCGGTGGCACGGCTCGTGGATAAGGGAATCCCGTACCTCGAGGTCGCCCAGAAGACCGGCGCCTCGACAACGACCGTGACGCGAGTGGCGCACTGGCTGCGCCACGGCGAGGGCGGCTATCGCCTGACACTTGACCGAATGAAGGGGGCATCATCGACCGTCTGACCATCGCCGTTCCGGTCAAGGGCCGGCTGCGCGAACCATCCGTCTCGCTCCTCGAGGACGCCGGGCTCGGGCCCGAGCAGCCCGGCGAGCGCGCGCTCGCGTTCCCCTGCCGGAACGCACCCGTCGACATCCTGCTCGTCCGCGCCGCCGACATCCCGGAGTACGTCCAGGACGGCGTCGTCGACTGTGGCATCACCGGCCAGGACCTCGTCCGCGAGCGCGGCGCCCGCGTCGAGGAGCTCCTGCCGCTCGGCTACGGCTCCTGCCGCCTCGAGGTCGCCGTGCCCCAGGAGTCGCGCTTCAACGAGATCGCCGACCTCGACGGCTGCTCCGTGGCAACCGTCTACCCGCGCCTGACCAAGGAGCTGATGCCGGTCGAGGTGTCCCTCGTGGACGTCACGGGCTCGGTCGAGCTCGCACCGCGCCTCGGCCTCGCCGACGGCATCGTCGACCTCGTCTCGTCGGGCAACACCATGCGGATGAACGGCCTGCGCTCGCTCGGCTCGCTCTTCACCTCCGAGGCGGCGCTCTTTGGCCGTCCCGGAGCCGACACCTCGCAGCTCGTCTCGATGATGCGCACCGTCGTCGAGGCCCGCGCGCACCGCTACCTGATGCTGAACGCGCCCAAGGAGCGGCTCGCCGACGTCTTCGAGGCGATCGGCTCGCGCTCACCGAGCGTCCTGCCGCTCGCCGACGAGGGCATGGTCGCGATCCACGCCCTCGTCCCCGCGAAGGACATCTGGCAGCTCCTGCCCCGGCTCGAGGCGATCGGCGCCTCGTCGATCCTCGTCGTTCCCGTGGAGCGCATGACCCGATGAGCATCGTCTCGGAGATCAAGGCCGAAGGCGACGCCGCCGTTCGCCGCTACGCGCTCGAGTTCGATGGCGTCGAGCCCACCCGGGCCGTCGCCGAGCCCGACCTGCTGCCACGCAAGGAGTTCCTGGCGCTGGCCGACCGCGTCCGTCGCTGGCACGAGGCGCAGCGGCCCGCCGACATCTCGCTCGAGGTGGAGCCAGGCGTGCTGCTCGAACGCCGCTGGGTCGCGCTCGACACCGTCGGCATCTACGTGCCGCGCAACCTCGTCTCGACCGTCGCGATGTGCGCCGTCCCGGCCCAGGCCGCGGGCGTGAAGAACCTCGTCATCTGTACCCCGCCGGCCGGCGCCGGGCTCGTCGCGGCGGCCGCGGAGGCGCTCGGGATCGAGGAGGTCTGGGCGCTCGGCGGACCGCAGGCGATCGGCTGGTTCGCCTACGTCCGCAAGGTCGACAAGATCGTCGGCCCCGGCAACGCCTACGTGAACGAGGCCAAGCTCGAGGTCTCCCGTGACGTCCCGATCGACCTGCCAGGCGGACCCTCCGAGGTCGTCGTCGTCGCCGACGCGAGCGTCGACCGCCGCATCATCGACCTCGAGATCGCCGCCCAGGCCGAGCACGGGCACGGCTCGATCTGCAAGGTCGTCGAGACGCTCGAGGAGGCCGAGGCGATCGCGCCCGAGCACCTCGTGCTGCTCGGCGCTGCCGAGGCCCGCGTGGGTGAGGTGCGAAACGCCGGCGCCGTCTTCGTCGGGGCCTCCTCGCCGGTCGCCGCAGGCGACTACGCAACGGGCGGCAACCACGTCCTTCCGACCGGTGGCTGGGCCCGCTCGACCGGCGGCCTCGGCCTCGAGACGTTCCTCAAGCCGATCACCACCCAGACGCTCACCCCGGCCGGGCTCGCCCTGATCCGGCCGACCGTCGAGGCGCTCGCCGCCGCCGAGGGCATGACCGCGCACGCCGAGGCGGTGCGCCGATGAAGCCGCTCTCGCCCGAGTTCGTCGCCTACACCTGGGCGACCCCGAGTGACGAGGTCGCGAAGATCGCCGGGATCGACGTATCGCAGGTCGTCCGCTACGACCAGAACACCCCGCCGCTCCCGCTCGCCTCGACGCGCCCAGGCACGATCGCGAAGGCGCTCGCCGGGATCAGCGGCTACCCGCCGGGCGGCTACCACGAGCTGCGCGACGCGATCGCGGCCTACAACGGCGTCTCACCCGACCAGATCGTGCTCGGTGTCGGCGCCGATGACCTGATCCTGCTCTGCGCCCGCGTCTTCGCCGGCCCCGGTGACACGATCGCGATCCCGGCCGCGCCGACCTACCCGCTCTACCGCATCGCCGCCCAGCTCGCCGGTGCCGACGTCGCCGTCTGTGCCCTCGACGGCTCCGGCGCCGACAGCGCGGCGCTCACCTTCGCCTGCCGCCCAAACAGCCCCGACGGCGCGATCCGCCCGCTTCCCGACGCCCGCCCGCTCATCGTCGACGAGGCCTACATGGAGTACTACGGCGAGACGGCGATCCCGCTGCTCGACCAGGGCGACGTGATCGTGCTGCGCACCTTCTCCAAGGCGTTTGGCCTGGCCGGTGCCCGCATCGGCTACGCGCTTGCCTCCCCGGAGCTTGCCGCCGAGCTGAACGCCCGCCAGGCGCCGGCGCCCGTCTCCTCGCTTGCCGCTGCGCTTGCAGTCGCAGCGCTCGCCTCACCGCCCGACGTCCAGCCTGTCATTGCCGAGCGCGAGCGGCTTGCATCCTCGCTGCGGGCACTCGGCCTTGAGCCGCTGCCGTCGCAGGCGAACTTCGTCTTCGTCCCGTTCGACAACGGCCGCGAGATCGCCGACCGGCTGCTGCGCCAGGGGCTCGTCGTGCGCGCCTACGACAACGGCATCCGCATCACGATCCGCGACGAGGCCGACGACAACCTCGTCGTCGAGAAGCTCGCCCGGGTGCTCGACCGGCCCTCGCCCGTCACCGCGGTCGCGGGACGCACCTCCCGCCACCTGCGCGCGACGGCCGAGACACGCATCGCCGTGCGCCTCGGCCTCGACGGCTCGAGCCGCGTTGCCGTGCAGACCGGCGGCGGCATCTACGACCACTTCCTCGAGCAGCTCGCCTTCCACGCCGGGCTCGACCTGATCGTCGAGGCCTCCGGAGACCTCGAGACCGGCGACCACCACACCGTCGAGGACACCGCGCTCGCCTTCGGTGAGGCGCTTGACCGCGCCCTCGGCGATCGCCGAGGGATCGCCCGCTACGGCGACGCCGTCGTGCCGATGGACGACGCGCTCGCGCGCGCCGCCGTCGACCTCGGCGGGCGCCCCTACGCCGAGCTCTCGTTCGAGACGGAGCCTGGGATGGCCGCACACTTCTTCACCTCGCTTGCGCAGGCCGCCCGGATGGCGATCCACATCGAGGCGACCGGCCGCGACGCCCACCACACCGCCGAGGCCGCCTACAAGGCTGTCGGCCGCGCACTCAAGACCGCGATCGGTGTCGAGTCGAGCGGCATTCCGTCAACGAAGGGACTCCTGTGAAGGTCGCCATCTGCGACTACCGCGCCGGGAACATCCGGTCGGTCGAGATCGCCCTGCGGCGCCTCGGCGCCGAGATCGTCGGGAACGCGCTCACCGCCGACCTCACCGTCCTGCCGGGCGTCGGCTCCGCGCACACAGCGATGGAGGAGCTGCGCACGCAGGGCCTCGACGAGATCCTGCGCCAGCGGATCGCCGAGAACCGGCCCGTGCTTGGCATCTGCCTTGGCCTCCAGCTTGCCGTCGAGTGGTCGGAGGAGGACGGCGGCGTCGAGGGGCTCTCGCTCCTGCCCGGCAAGGCCTACCGGCTGCGCGAGGGCCGCATCCCACGCATTGGCTGGGCTGTCGTCGACGGGCCCGCCTACTACTTCGCCCACTCCTACGCCGTCGAAACACCGGCCGCGACCTCGTGGTCGGACGGCATCGTCGCCGAGGCGCGCTCCGGCTCCTTCCTTGGCGTGCAGTTTCACCCGGAGAAGAGCGGCGCTGCTGGCGCTCGCTACCTCGACGGCGTGCTGCGGGAAGTGAGGGAACGATCACTCTCCCGCGCCTGATCCCCTGCCTCGACGTCGCGGGCGGCCGCGTCGTCAAGGGCATCAAGTTTCAGGACCTCCGCGACGTTGGCGATCCTGTCGAGCTCGGCGCGGCGTACTCCGACCGCGGCGCCGACGAGCTCGTCTTCCTCGACGTGAAGGCGACCCTGGACGAGCGCGACACCCTCGTCGGTGTCGTCCGGCGCGTCGCCGAGCAGCTCGCGATCCCGTTCACGGTCGGCGGCGGCATCCGCTCGGTTGCCGACGCCGACGCGCTCCTCTCCGCGGGCGCCGACAAGGTCTCGGTCAACTCGGCGGCGCTCGCAAGCCCGTCGCTCCTCTCCGACCTTGCCGCCCGGCTCGGCTCGCAGGCGGTCGTCATCGCGATCGACACCGAGCGCGGCTTCGTCAAGACTCGCGCCGGTACCACCGAGACCGCCCGCCGCACCGTCGACTGGGCCAAGGAGGCCGAGGAGCGGGGCGCGGGCGAGATCCTGCTCACCTCGATCGACGCCGACGGCACCCGCCAGGGCTACGACCTCGAGATCACTGCCGCCGTCGTAGCAGCCGTCTCGGTTCCCGTGATCGCCTCGGGCGGCGCGGGTGGGGCAGCGCACGTCGCCGCCGCGCTCGAGGTCGCTCAGGCCGCACTGCTTGCCTCGATCCTGCACGAGGACCCGGAGCGGCTCACGTCGCTGCGGGCCGAACTCCGACAACTGGGGGTACCGCTCCGTGACGCAACCTGACCTTCGCCCCGTGATCGTTCAGGACGCCGCCTCCGGCCGCGTCCTCATGCTCGCCTGGATGGACGACGAGGCCGAACGCCGCACCCGCGAGTCCGGCCAGGGCTGGTTCTGGAGCCGCTCCCGCCAGGAGTACTGGCACAAGGGCGCAACCTCCGGCAACACGCTTGCCGTCGTCGAGCTACGCGACGACTGCGACGGCGACGCGCTCCTGATGCGCGTCGACCCCGCCGGGCCGGTGTGCCACACCGGGTCGCTCTCGTGCTTCGCACCGGGTCTCTGGCGGACGATCAGCGAGCGCGCACTCACGCGCCCCGAGGGGTCGTACACCACCACGCTCCTCGAGGCCGGCACGAAGGCCTGCGCGCAGAAGGTCGGCGAGGAGGGCGTCGAGGTCGCACTCGCGTCGCTTGCCGAGACCGACGAGCGTGTCATCTCCGAGGCAGCCGACCTGCTCTACCACCTGTACGTCCTGCTCGCCGCGCGCGGTCTCGACGTCGCCGCGGTCGAGGACGAGCTGGCGCGGCGCACCCGCGGCTGAGGCCGGAGCAGCGGCGCGAAAGCGTCACAGCTGACAGACCGCGTAGCGGTCGAGGGAGAGCCCTAGCCGAGTAGCAAGGCGAGCAGCGCCTTCTGCACGTGCAGGCGGTTCTCGGCCTCGTCCCAGACAGCCGAGCGCGGGCCGTAGAGCGTCTCGGCGGCGATCTCCTCGCCGGGATGCGCAGGCAGGCAGTGCAGCACGATCGCGTCCGACGAGCCGAGCGCGACGAGCGAGTCGTCGAGGCGGTACGGCTCGAGGTCGCGCAGACGCCGCTCGCGCTCCTCCTCCTGGCCGAGTGAGACCCAGATGTCCGTCACCAGTACGTTCGCGCCACGGGCGGCCTCGCGCGGGTCGCGGACGAGTGTCAGCGGCGTGTCGGCGGGCGGGTCGTAGCCCTCGGGGCACGCGGCGACGACCTCCATCCCCGTCAGGGCGGCGAGGTGGGCCAGGGACACGAGCACGTTCGTGCCGTCGCCGACCCACGCGACCTTGACGCCCTCGAGGGAGCCGAAGCGCTCACGGATCGTCATCGCGTCGGCGAGCGCCTGGCACGGATGCTCAACCGAGGTGAGCGCGTTGATCACCGGGATGTCGGCGGCGTCGGCCCACTGCTCGAGCTCGTCGTGGGAGAGCACCCGAATCGCGAGCGCGTCGAGGTAGCGCGACAGCACGTGAGCGGTGTCGCTGAGCGACTCGCCACGCGAGAGCTGCAGCTCCTGCGGCGTGAGCGTCACGAAGCCGCCGCCGAGCTGGATCGAGGCGACCCCGAACGAGATGCGCGTGCGCGTCGACGGTTGCGAGAAGATCAGGCCCAGGCTCTTGCCCGGCAGCCGCGGTGTGCGGTCGACCTTGAGCACCGATGCGAGGTCGAGGATCGCCTCGGCCTCGGCGGGGACGAGGTCGGTGATCCGCAGCAGGTCACGGCCGGAGAGCGAGACGGGAAGCGGAGCCTTCATCGCCAGCGGTCCTTCGCCGCCGAGACCGCTGCCCCTACGTCGATCCCGCGCGCAGCGAGCGACGCGGAGTCGGCGGGCGCGGTGAAGGTGCCGTCGTGGACGGTCGCTGCGACCTGCTCGTGGGCGTCGCGGAACGGGAGTCCCTGGCGTACGAGATCCTCGGCCGCGTCCGTTGCGCGCATGAGGGGGTCGGCGCAGGCGGCCGCCATCCGCTCGCGGTCGAAGGCGAGGCCGTCGACGAGCACGGTGAGCGCGGCCAGCGCACCCTCTGCGTCGCGGCGCGCGGCGAAGACGGGCGGCTTGTCCTCCTGCAGGTCGCGGTTGTAGGCAAGCGGCAGGCCCTTGACGGTCGCAAGCAGCCCGGTCAGCCGGCCGATCGCGGTACCGGTCTTGCCGCGGGCGAGCTCGGCGGGGTCGGCGTTCAGCTTCTGCGGCATCATCGACGAGCCGGTCGAGGCGTTCTCGGGCAGCCGGGCGAAGCCGAACTCGCTCGTCGTCCACAGGACGATCTCCTCGCCGATCCGTGAGAGATGCGTGAACAGAACGGCGCACGCGTAGAGGTAGTCGAGGGCGAAGTCGCGGTCGGCGACAGCGTCGATCGTGTTGCGCATCGGGTCGGGCGGGGCCGGGAGCCGGAGCGTCGACCCCGCAAGCGCACCGCCACCGAGCGGCGAGGGAGCAGCCTGCTCACCGGCAAAGCGAAGCCGCGCGCGGTCGCGCTCGAGCATCTCGACCCAGGCGAGCAGGTGGTGGCCGGTCGTGACGGGGATCGCCCTCTGCAGGTGCGTGTAGCCCGGCATCGGCGTGTCGGCCTCCTCGGCGGCGCGGCGCAGGATCATCTGGGCAAAGGCCGTGATCGCCGCCTCGGCCTCGGTGCAGGCATGGGCGACGTAGAGCCGGAAGGCGGCGGCGACCTGGTCGTTGCGCGACCGGCCCGCATGGATCTTGCGCCCGACATCGCCGAGCAGCCGCTCGATCGCCGAGTGGACGTCCTCGTCGGCCTCGGTCAGGTCGGCCACGGTGATCGCCGCGAGCCGAGCCTCGACATCGGCAAGCTCCGCGTCGTCGAGCAGCCCTGCCGCGACCAGGCGACGGGCGTGGACGAGCGTGCCCTGAAGGTCGTAGGGGAGAAGCTCCGTGTCGTCGGCGCGCAGGAACGCCCACACCTCGGGTGCGAGCGCCGTTCCGACGCGGCCGCCCCAGAGCGTCGTCACGAGCCGAGCTCCAGCGGATCCGACGGCGGTGCGGGCGGGGCGAGCCGCAGCTTGCGCTGCACGTCGAGCATCCGCCGCGTGTCGTCGATGTCGTTTCGCTGCATCGCGAGCTGGCCGATCCGGTCGGAGGCGGTGAACGCCGTCGTGCTCCGCTCCATCGAGAGCCGCTCCGGGTCGTAGGTGACGGCCTCGCCCGAGGTGTCGAGGATCGTGTAGTCGTCGCCCCGCCGCAGCTCAACCGAGACCTCGCCGGTGACGACCGCAGCGACCCACCGCTGCAGCGAGTCGCGCAGCATCAGCGCCTGCGGGTCGAACCAGCGGCCCTCGTAGAGCAGCCGGCCGAGGCGGCGGCCGTCGACGGCGTAGCGCTCGAGCGTCTCCTCGTTATGGATCGCCGTCAGCAGCCGCTCGTAGGCGAGGTGGAGGAGCGCCATCCCGGGCGCCTCGTAGATCCCGCGGCTCTTCGCCTCGATGATCCGGTTCTCGATCTGGTCGGACATGCCGAGCCCGTGGCGGCCGCCGATCTCGTTGGCGCGCAGCACCAGGGCGACCGGGTCGGGCAGCTCCTCACCGTTGATCGCAACCGGGATGCCGTTTTCGAAGCGCACGGTGACCGTCTCCGGCTCGATCCCGTCGGCCCAGGGGGCGACGCCCATGATCGGGGAGACGATCTTCATGCTCGTCGAGAGGTGCTCGAGATCCTTCGCCTCGTGCGTCGAGCCGAGCATGTTCGAGTCGGTCGAGTACGCCTTCTCCACCGAGGTGCTCTGCGGGAAGCCGCGTGAGACGAGCCACTCGCTCATCTCGGTGCGGCCGCCGAGCTCGGCGACGAAGTCCGCGTCGAGCCACGGCTTGTAGATCCGCAACGCCGGGTTCGCGAGCAGGCCGTAGCGGTAGAAGCGCTCGATGTCGTTGCCCTTGTAGGTCGATCCGTCGCCCCAGACGCCGACGCCGTGGTCGCGCATCGCCTGCACGAGCAGCGTCCCGGTGACCGCGCGGCCAAGCGGGGTCGTGTTGAAGTAGCGCCGGCCCGCCGTTGAGATGTGGAAGGCGCCGCACTGCAGCGCGGCGAGGCCTTCCCGGGCGAGGGCGTCGCGACAGTCGACGAGCACCGCGTCCTCGGCGCCGTAGGCCCGGGCCTTGTCGGGGATCGCGGCGACGTCCGGCTCGTCGGGCTGGCCGAGGTCGGCGGTGAAGGCGTACGGGATCGCACCCTTCTCGCGCATCCAGGCAAGCGCGCAGCAGGTGTCGAGGCCGCCCGAGAAGGCGATGCCGACCCTCTCGCCGACAGGCAGCGAGCCGAGGATGACGCGGTTGTCGGTCACTGGTCACCCTCCAGGTGGTGGCGGAACTGCTCCTCCAGAGCGGCGCCGGTGGCACCGTCGGAGGCGGCAACGAAGACGGTGTTCTCGCCGGCGATCGTGCCGGCGACGTCGGCGAGGCCGGCCTCGTCGATCGCGTAGGCAAGGGGTGCGGCGAGGCCGTTGTGGGTCGTGATCACGAGGATCTGCCCCGACGGGGTCATCGCAAGTGCCCAGCGCCGGAGGGCGGCGGCGACCTCCTCGATCCGCCGCAGGTCGGCGGCACCCGGAAGCGCGTAGACGAGGCGGCCGTTGCCGTTGCGAACCTTGACGAGGCCGAGCGCAGCGATGTCGCGCGACACGGTCGCCTGCACGGTGTCGATCCCCTCGGTGCGTAGCGCGTCGGCAAGGTCGGCCTGCGTCGAGAGGTGTTTGTCCTCGACGATCCGCAGGATCTTCTGCTGCCGCGCGACCTTCGTCGTCATGCGAGCATCTCCCGGATCAGGTCGATCCCGAGGTCGGCGTCGGCTGCGCTGATCGTGAGCGGTGGCGTGAGTCGAAGCGCTGTCTCACCGGCGGCGCCGACGAGCAGGTTCCGGTCGAGTGCTGCGTGGGCGACGGGCCCGGCGGGGCGATGTAGCTCGACGGCAAGCATCAACCCGGCGCCCCGAACCTCGGGAAGCTCGGAGGCGAACCGCTCGCCGATCGCTCGGACGTGGGCGAGCAGGTCGTCGTCGATCGCGTCAACGACGGCACACGCCGCGGCGCAGGTGACGGGGTTGCCGCCAAACGTCGAGGCGTGGTCGCCGGGGACGAAGCCGGTCGGTGCCGCGTCGGAGACCATCAGCGCGCCGATCGGCAGGCCGTTTGCGAGCCCCTTGGCGAGCGTGAGCGCGTCGGGGCGCACGCCCGACGTCTGCCAGGCAAAGAACGACCCTGTCCGGCCGACACCCGTCTGCACCTCGTCGAACACGAGCATCGCCTCGTTCGCGTCCGCGAGGTCGCGGGCCAGCTGGAGCGTCTCGGCAGAGAGAGGTCGAACGCCGCCCTCCCCCTGAATCGGCTCGAGGAAGATCGCTGCCGTCTCCGGGCCGACAACCTGCTCGAGCGTCTCGGGCGTTGCGAACTTGACGCCGGGAAGGAGCGGCCGAAACGGCGCCCGCTTGGCCAGCTGGCCGGTGATCGAGAGCGCACCCATCGTGCGGCCGTGGAACGACCCTTCGAGCGCGACGAGCTCCGACTTGCCGGTCGCCTTCCGCGCCCACTTGATCGCAGCCTCGGTCGCCTCGGTGCCGGAGTTGCAGAAGAACGAGTGGGCGCCACCGAACCGCTCCGAGAGCGCGCGTGCGAGGTTCTCCATCGGCTCGGTCGAGTAGAGGTTCGAGACGTGCCAGAGTCGTTCGAGCTGCTCCCTGGCTGCCGCGAGCGGTGCCGGGTGGCAGTGTCCGAGGCTGACGACGGCAATCCCGGCGACCAGGTCGAGGTAGCGCTGGCCGTCGTCGGCGATCAGCCAGGAGCCCGCGCCGTCGACGAAGGTGACGGGGAAGCGCGCGTAGGTCGGCAGGAGCGGCGTGCCGGTCAGGACGTTCATTCGGGGTCCTCGACGGGCTGGAGCTCCTCGGCGTCCCACTCGATCGGCTCGATCTTGGTGCGGCCGATGTAGGCGGTGATGCCCCACTCGGCTGCGGTCAGGGCGGCCCGGAGCTTCGGGATGATCCCGCCTTCGAGCGTGCCGCCGTTCAGGAGCGCGAAAGCGGCGTCGAGGTCGATCCGGTCGACGACCTCACCGTCGACCATGAAGCCGTCGACGTCGGTGAGGAAGCGAAGCTCGTCGGCATCGAGGCTGAGCGCGATCGCGGCTGCGGCGTCGTCGGCGTTGACGTTGAGCGGCCCCTCGGCAATCGGGGCGACGACCGGGATGCCGCCGGTGGCGAGCACGCCCGCGAGCGCCGACATCGGGCCCTCGGTCGCGTCGCCGACGAGGCCAAGCTCGGGCACCGGGACGGCCTTGAGTCCGATCTCGTCGCCGAAGAGCGGCACGGCCCGTTCGCCGAGTGCGGCGCAGAGCGCGGTGTTCACCCGGGTTAGCGACGCGCGGACGATCTCGATCCCGGCGGCCGTGGTCACGCGCCGCCCGTCGATGAACTCGACTGGGATGCCAGCGCGCTCCATCTCCTGTGAGATCTGCGGGCCTGCCCCGTGCACGACGCAGACGTCGTTGCCCTCGGTCAGGGCAAGCACCGCGTCGGCGGAGGCACCGGCGACCGCGCCGCCGACCTTGACGACGATCGTGCTCACGTTCGGTAGTCCGCGTTGATGCGGACGTAGTCGTAGGAGAGGTCGCTCGTCAGGTACCCGGCCCGGCCTTCGCCGAGGCCGAGGTCGATGTCGATCGTGCACGACGGGCCGGAGACGTCGGGCTCGACGTCGGTTGGCGCGCCCTTGTCGAGCACGACGGTGCCGTTGTAGCGAAGGGTGATGAGGGAGGCGTCGACGGTGGCGTAGTCGCCCGCGTACGGCGCCGAGCCGACCGCCATCAGGACGCGGCCCCAGTTTGCGTCGTGGCCGAACAGGGCGGTCTTGACGAGGGGGGAGGTTGCGATCCGCCGCGCGATCGCCTTCGCCTGGTCGTTGTCGACGGCGCCTGCAACGTTGATCTCGGCGAGCACGGTGATGCCCTCGCCGTCGGCGACGACCTGCCGGGCGAGATCCGCGCACACCTCGGTGAGGGCGGCGGCGAACGCCTCGTCGTTGCGCGGCGCCTCGCTTGCGCCGTTTGCGAGCAGGATCACGCAGTCGTTCGTGGACGGCTCACCGTCGACCGAGATCGCGTTGAACGACGTCTCGACCGCGGGCCGCAGGAACTCGATCGCTTCGCCCGGTTCGAGCGGGTAGTCGGTCGTGATCACTGCGAGCATCGTTGCGAGCTCGGGGTGGATCATTCCGGAGCCCTTCGTCATCCCGCCGACGGTGAACCCGTCGCGGGTGACCGACGCCTGCTTGGAGCACGTGTCGGTGGTCATGATCGCTTCGGCGGCGTCGTTGCCACCGTCGGCCGCGAGGGCGGCGACGCCCGGGTCGAGGGCGGGAAGGAGCTTGTGGAGCGGCAGCCGCTGGCCGATCACGCCGGTTGAGAGCACGAGAACTTCCTCGGCGGTCAGGTTGAGGAGCCGCGCAGCCTCGGCGGCGGTCGCGAGCGCGTCGAGCTTGCCACGCTCGCCCGTTGCGGCGTTTGCGACGCCCGAGTTGATGACGACCGCCTGCGGCTGCGCCAGCGCGAGGTTGTCGCGGTTCACGGTCAGGCACGCGGCCTGCACCCGGTTGCGCGTGAACATCGCCGCCCCGGTTGCTGGCACGAGCGACCGCACCACGGCGAGATCCTTGCGGTCGCGCCGCCGGATCCCCGCTGCGACGCCGGAGGCGACAAATCCCTTTGCGGTAGTGACGCTCATACGAGCGAGCTCACGAGTCGCAGGCCAGCGGTCTCGGGCAGGCCGAGGGCGAGGTTTGCGTTCTGGACGGCCTGCCCGGCGGCGCCCTTGCCGAGGTTGTCGATCGCGCAGATCACGATGGTCGTGCCGGTCTGCCTGTCGGCGAAGACGCCGATCTCGGCTGCATCGCTTGCGTGGACGCGCCGGATCTCGGGCGCCATTCCGGCCGGAAGCACCCGGACGACGTCGCTGCCCGCGTAGGTGGCCTCGATGACCGCCCGGGCGTCGACGTCGGTCTGGAGGTAACAGGTCGCGATCAGGCCACGCCGCACCGGCAGCAGGTGCGGGACGAAGCAGACCGGATGCCCGAAGGTCTGCTCGATCTCCGGCGCGTGCCTGTGTGCGCCGACCGCGTACGGGGAGAAGTTCTCGAGGACGGTGCCCGCGTGTGAGCTGTCCTTCAGGCCGCGCCCGGAGCCGGTCATGCCCGACTTCGCGTCGATCACGACGGTGCCGCTGACCTGGCCGGCAAACGGGGTGACGGCGAGCAGCGCAGCCGTGGCGTAACAGCCGGGGTTTGCGATCAGCAGCCCCTCGGCGCGGGAGAGCTCGGGCACGCCGTAGCTCCAGGCGCCCGGCGCGATGCCGTACCACTGCATCGCCTTGTCGTCGTCGAGCAGCCGGTGGGCGCCCGACAGGTCGACCACGACGGCCCCGGCGGGCGGGGTGAACGCCGCCGCCTCCTCGTGGCCGAGGCAGAGGAAGATGACGTCGGCGCCGCTCGCGGCAGCCTCGGCGTTCGTGACGAAGTTCGGCAGCGACGCAGGCAGCCGAGGGTCGAACGCGCGCGGCGCGGTGCCGGCCTGCGAGTCGGAGCCGAGCGCGATCGGCTCGAGCTCCGGGTGGAGCAGCAGGCGGTCGAGCGTCTCCTGGCCGGTGTATCCGGCGGTTCCCACTATGGCGGCGGTGCGCATATGCGTATTATGCACAAAGATGGGAACTATGCAGACGCGCACGCAGCATCTCGTTCTCGAGGACGGAACCGTCTTTCCCGGCACCTCGATCGGCGCGTCCGGTGTCGCTGCCGGTGAGGCGTGCTTCACCACCGCGATGACGGGCTACGAGGAGTCGGTCACCGACCCGAGCTACGTCGCGCAGGTGCTCTGCTTTGCCTACCCGCTGATCGGCACCTACGGCGTCGACGAGTCGCGGATGGAGTCCGACCGCGTGCAGTGCGAGGGCGTCGTGATGCGCGACGCCCGCCCCGAGTTTGCCTCCTGGCTGCGCAAGAAGGGAGTCGTCGCGCTCACCGACGTCGACACCCGCACGCTCGTGCGCCGGATCCGCGACGGCGGCGTTCTGCGCTGCGCGCTCGGTGACGCCCCCGTCGAGGAGCTGCACGCCCGTGCACTCGCCGAGCCGCCGATCGACGGCCGCCCGCTCGACCGCAAGGTCGGCGCCACCGAGGTCTCGACCGTCGGGGTCGGCCCCCGCGTCGTCGTCGTCGATCTCGGCGCGAAGCGATCGATCCCGCACCGCCTCGCCGACGTCGGCCTCGAGGCCTACGTCGTCCCCGGCGACTGGAGCGCCGAGGCGATCCTCGAGGCGAAGCCGCGCGCCGTCCTGATCGCAAACGGTCCGGGCGACCCGGCCGTCCTCACCGACCAGGTCGCGACGATCCGCTCGCTGCTCGGCCAGGTGCCGCTCTTCGGCGTCTGTCTCGGCCATCAGCTGCTCGGCCTTGCCCTGGGCCATCGCACCTTCAAGCTTCCGTTCGGGCATCGCGGAGCCAACCATCCGGTTCAGAACGTTGAGACCGGCCGCGTGCTCGTCACCGTTCAGAACCACGGCTTCGCCGTCGAGGCCGAGGGCGACATCTCGCATGTCTCGCTCAACGACGGCACCTGTGAAGGCCTCAAGGGTGACGGCTTCTTCAGCGTCCAGTTCCATCCCGAGGCGGCCCCCGGGCCGCTCGACGCGCTCCCGTTCTTCGACCGACTCGCCGACGCATGCCAAAACGCACCGACCTACGCACAATCCTGATCCTCGGCTCCGGGCCGATCCGCATCGGCCAGGCGTGCGAGTTCGACTACTCCGGGGCGCAGGCCTGCCGGGTGCTCCGCCGCGAGGGCTATCGCGTCGTGCTCATCAACTCGAACCCGGCGACGATCATGACCGACCCCGAGTGGGCCGACGCCACCTACCTCGAGCCGCTCGACCCGGACACCGTCCGCGAGGTGATCGCCAAGGAGAAGCCCGACGCGATCCTGCCGACGCTCGGCGGCCAGACCGCTCTCAACCTGGCGGTTGCGCTCGCTGGGGACGGGGTTGAGCTGATCGGCGCTGACCTCGGCGCGATCCAGCGAGCCGAGGATCGCGAGCTCTTCCGCTCGACCGTCCACGGCGCGGGGATCCCGACCCCGCGCAGCATCGTCGCGCACACCGCCGACGTCGACTTCCCGGTGCCGGCGATCGTCCGGCCGGCCTTCACCCTCGGCGGCATGGGCGGCGGGATCGCCTGGACGAAGGACGAGCTGCGCGGGACGATCCAGCACGGCATCGACATGAGCCCGGTCGGGCAGGTGCTCGTCGAGGAGTACCTCGCCGGGTGGCAGGAGCACGAGGTCGAGGTGATGTGCGACGCCCGCGGCAACGCTGTCGTCGTCTGCTCGATCGAGAACCTCGACCCGATGGGCGTGCACACCGGCGACTCGTGGACGGTCGCGCCGCAGCAGACGCTCCCAGACCCGATGTATCAGAAGCTCCGCGAGGCAGCCTTCGCGACGGCCCGTGCCGTCGGCGTCGCGACGGGCGGCGCGAACGTCCAGTTCGCGGTCAACCCCGAGGCGACCGAGCTGCGCGTGATCGAGATGAACCCGCGCGTCTCGCGCTCCTCCGCGCTCGCCTCCAAGGCGACCGGCTTTCCGATCGCGAAGCTCGCAGCCCTGCTCGCTGTCGGGTTCACGCTCGACGAGTTGCCAAACGACATCACCGGCAAGACGACGGCCGCGTTCGAGCCCGCGCTCGACTACGTCGCGGTCAAGGCGCCTCGCTTCGACTTCGAGAAGTTCCCCGGCACCGTGCCGCGCCTCGGCGCCGAGATGCGCGCCGTCGGCGAGGCGCTCGGGATCGGCCGCACCTTCGACGAGGCGTTCCAGAAGGCGTTCGTCGGCCGCGAGACGGCACCCGTCGTCGCACCGAGTGACAACGACGAGCTGCTCGAGCGCGCCAGCCAGCCGGTGCCGGAGCGCTGGGACCTGCTGCTCGAGTGCGCCCGCCGCGATCTCGACATCCCCGGCATCCACCCGTACTTCGCCGACCGTCTGCGTGAGGTCGTCGCCACCGACAAGCCCGCCCACCGCAAGCCGACCCGACTTGCGGTCGACTCCTGCGCCGGTGAGTTCGAGGCCCGGACGCCGTACTACTACGTCACGCACGAGGGTCTCGACGAGGGCCCGGCGCCGTCGGGCCGCTCGGTGATCGTCCTCGGCGGCGGGCCAAACCGCATCGGCCAGGCGATCGAGTTCGACTACTGCTGCGTCCACGCCGCCCAGGCGCTGCGCAAGTTCGGCTACGAGGCCGTGCTGCTGAACTCGAACCCCGAGACCGTCTCAACCGACTACGACACCTCCGACCGCCTGTACCTCGAGCCGCTCGTGGAGCGCAACGTGCTCGACGTCTGCGCGCTGGAGCAGCCCGTCGGGGTTGCCGTCTCCTTCGGCGGCCAGACGCCGCTTCGCCTGGCACCGGCGATCGCGGCTGCCGGGTTCCCCCTGCTCGGCGATCCGCTCGACTCGATCGACGCTGCCGAGCATCGCGGCCGCTTCGCCACGATCGCCGGCGACCTCGCACCGGAGTGGGGCGAGGCGATGAACGCCGAGGATGCCTACGAGATCGCGCACCGGATCGGGTTCCCCGTCCTCGTCCGACCCCACCACGTGATCGGCGGCCGCGGCATGCACGTCGCGCACTCCGCCGCCGACCTGCGCGTCGAGGGGCCGTGCCTCGTCGACCGCTACCTCGAAGGCGCGCTCGAACTCGACGTCGACGCGCTCTGCGACCCGAGCGGTGCCTGGGTTGCCGCCGTGCTCGAGCACATCGAGCCGACCGGGGTGCACTCCGGCGACTCCGCCTGCGTCGTGCCGGGCCCGTCGGTGAGCGAGGCGCTCGAGATCGAGATCCGCGAGGTTGCCAGCAAGATCGCGCGCGGCATCGGCGCGCGCGGCCTGATGAACCTTCAGCTCGCCGTCTCTCACGGGAAGCTCTACGTCCTCGAGGCGAATCCGCGTGCGTCGCGCACGGTGCCGTTCGTCGCGAAGGCAACCGGGGTGCCGCTCGTCGAGAACGCGGTGCGGCTGCTCCTTGGCGAGTCGCTCGCGTCCCTGGGCCTCCCGGAGCGCGTTGCACCGTCGCAGGCGTGGGCGAAAGAGGCGGTCTTCCCGGCGGAGCGGTTTGCCGGCGCGGCGACCCGTGGGCCGGAGATGCGCTCGACCGGTGAGGTCATGGCGGGAGCCGCAACCGCCTACGAGGCCTACCGCCGGGCGCTCCGTGCGGCGGGGCGATCGACGCGCGGCGGAGAAATCGGCCCGGCTCTGCAGTCGGCCGGGCTATCCTAGGTCCGCATGTACGACATCCTCGACTCGATCGACGCCGCAACTGCCGCCGGTGAGAAGGCTGCGGTCGCCACCGTCATCACGACGCTTCGCTCTGCGCCTCGTCAGCCGGGCTCCAAGTACAGCGTCTCGGAAGGCGGTCGCTACGTCGGCTCCGTCTCGGGCGGCTGTGTCGAATCCGACGTCGCCGAGCGCGCCAAGGCGGTCTTCGCCGGCGCCGCTCCGAACCTGATCCACTACGGCGTCTCCGACAGCGACGCCTTCGAGGTCGGGCTCTCCTGCGGCGGAGAGATCGACGTGTGGCTCGAGGTCGCCGATCCGGAGCTCTGGCGCGAGGTTCGCGCGATGCTCGACGCCGACGAGTACGGGATGCTCTTCACCAACACGACGACGGGCGAGAAGTGGCTCGAGCGCGGCGTGCTGGGTGCGACCGGCCTGAGCGAGGACGGCATCTTCGGCGAGTTCGTCGAGGGGGCGCTTCGCGTGATGATCTTCGGTGCGGCCGAGGCCGCCGAGCACCTCTGCGCCTACGGCAAGCAGCTTGGCTGGCGCACCACCGTCGTTGATGCGCGTGCCGCGCTCGCGACACCCGAACGGATGCCAAGCGCCGGTGAGATCGTGAAGGGCTGGCCCGACCAGGTCATCGATCGGATCGACGCCCGCACCGTCGTCGTCACGCTCAGCCACGAGGAGCGGCTCGACATTCCGGCCGTCGCGGCTGCGCTCGAGAAGGGTGCCCGTTACATCGGCGCACTCGGCGCCAAGCGCACCGCCGAACGGCGCCGCGCCCGCCTCCTCGAAGAAGGCTTCACCGACGAGCAGATCGACCGGATCCATGGCCCCGCGGGCCTTGATCTCGGCGGCCGCTCACCGGCACAGGTCGCCCTAGCGATCGCAGCCGAGATCGTCGCCGAGACCTCCGGTGGCGTGAAGAAGACCAAGACCGCAGCCGCGGTCTAGCGACTAGCCGAGCGAGCTCTGCGGGGCGGCGTTGCTGCCGCCGAAGTTCCCGCTGCCGCCGCTCGAGGAGCCGCCGAACGTGCCGCCGCCGGGAGCGCCGCCGTCATCGTCACCGAAGCCGTCGTCGCCACCTCCCCCGTCACCGAAGCCTCCGCCGGGGCCGCCCATCATCGAGCCGGGGCCCGTGCCTGTGACCATGTCGCGGACACGCTTGCTGAGGACGCCCGCGAGCGTCTGCGCCTGGCTCTTCGAGAGCATGCCGGCGGCAACGGCCTTGTCGAGCTGTGCCTGCTGCGCCTTCACCATCGCGCCGACGAGGCCGTCGACCGACTTGCCCTTGGCCTTCGCGACGTCGGCGAGCGACTTTCCGCCCTGGAGCTCAGCGCGGAGGCTGTCGGCCGAGACTCCAAGGTACGTCGCCGCTGCATCGAGGCCGATGAACGCGCCGCCCGGCCGATCGCGGAAGCCGCCACCGGGGGCGCCGCCGTAGCGGCCACCGCCAAGGTCGCCACCGCTGCCGCCGAGGCCTGGCGCCTGACGGCTGCCGTCCGCGCCGCCGCCGAGGCCGGGCATCCCTGCTCCGCCCGGGCCCGCACCGACTCCCATCATCGGCGCGCGGTGGTTCGACGAGCCGTACTGGGTGGCTGCGAAGGCGGCCGCGACACCGGCTACCGCGACGATCGCGACGGTGCCCGCAATGATGTTGTCACGCCTCGTCATGGGGCTCAGGCCGGCCGTGTTCCGAGGGTGATGGTGGCCGAGCGCGCCGAGC
>Ga0194048_10000330_pt1 | contig 22667 bp, 18 predicted proteins | sample JunL225m_MetaG_FD_161685 | JGI IMG/M metagenome (GOLD analysis project Ga0194048, IMG submission 161685) | Anoxic zone freshwater microbial communities from boreal shield lake in IISD Experimental Lakes Area, Ontario, Canada - Jun2016-L222-5m | ecosystem: Environmental > Aquatic > Freshwater >...
GGTAGTGTCTTGTGTGCTGAGGTAACAACAATGTCTGCACCTTCGGCAAGTGGGTGCTCTGGTAGTTCTGGGTGGAAACCATAGTGAGCAGCCCAAGCAGCATCAACTACAAGTGGGATACCAGCATCGTGACAGACCTTGGCAAGTCTTGGAATGTTGGACATGGTGCCGACATAAGAAGGTTCACCGATGAGAACTGCTTTGGCATCTGGATGAGCTTCAATGGTTTCTTTGAGTCTGGTTGAAGGTAAATACTCTGGTAATCCTGTTGCCGGGTTGATTTCAGGTCTTACCCAAACAGGAGTTACTCCTGCATAGACCATTCCAACTAGAACGGATTTATGCAGTGTTCGAGAAACGATTACTTTGTCTCCTGGTCCTGCAACTGCCATAACAGCTGCGTGGTTAGAACCAGATGACCCATTCACACCAAATCTGCAGAGGTCTGCTCCCCAAAGATCAGCAGCTAGTTTTTCTGCTTCAAGAATTAGAGAAGGGGAGATTCGGTAAGGGTGGTTACCTGGAAGAACTGGAATGTCACCGTCAACAATGGGACCGGTGAGATTGGTGCGACCTTTGTGGCCTGGGATTTGGAAAGGAGACCTATCTGTCTCCATGTCGCGTATCCATGCATCTAGAAGTGGTGCAATGGAGCGAAGACCCATTGGGTCTTTAGAATCAAGCAGAGTTGCTGCGCCGAATGCCTCTGGTGTCAATATCCCAACCTTTCGAACTACATTCACACTTCTGTGAACTGCTAACAAGATGATGAAGTACCAGGATTTCTCCTGGTCCTTCAGCCTAACTTTCTTTAGTGAATGTTAGGTAAAACTTTTTAGAACTCTACTTTGGTAACGCTGGTGTCTAGTGGGATACCAGGACCAAAGGTTGTTGCAATAGCTGCCTTCAACAGGTACTTACCCTTTGATGATGAAGGCTTTAGTCTCATGATTTCATCTAGAGCAACACCTAGGTTCTCGCCTAGCTGTTCCTTAGAGAAGGAAACCTTACCGATGATGAAGTGCAAGTTTGACTGCTTGTCGATACGGAACTCAATCTTTCCACCCTTGATGTCAGCAACTGCCTTGCCAACATCTGGTGTAACGGTTCCAGTCTTAGGGTTAGGCATTAGGTTACGAGGACCTAGAACCTTACCAAGACGACCAACCTTACCCATAAGTTCAGGAGTTGAAACTGCTGAGTCGAAATCTGTCCAACCAGCTGCTACCTTCTCGATAAGCTCATCGCCACCGACTTCGTCTGCTCCAGCTTCGCGAGCTGCATCAGCAGCTGCACCTGTTGCGAAAACGATTACGCGTGCGGTCTTACCAGTTCCGTGCGGCAAACCTACGGTGCCACGGATCATCTGGTCTGCTTTACGAGGGTCAACACCAAGCTTCATTGCAACTTCAACAGTTGCATCGAACTTAGATGAGGTGCTGGTTTCTTTTACTAGAGTCACTGCTTCGGCAGGTGTATAGAACTTGCCTTCGGTGATCTTCTCTGCTGCGGCTAAATAAGCCTTTGAGCGCTTTGCCATTTCTGCTTTTCCTTTTCTTTATTGGTCACAGTTCGTGGTTAGCGAGTTGCGCGCAACTCTCCCACTAGTGTTTCTTTGTTTTGGTTTATAGACCTTCGACGGTGATACCCATGCTGCGGGCAGTTCCGGCGATGATCTTTGCTGCTGCTTCAACGTCATTGGCGTTGAGGTCAGACATCTTTGACTCGGCGATCTTTAGTACTTGTTCGCGAGTAAGTTTTGCAACCTTCACAGTGTGAGGGGTAGCTGAGCCCTTAGCAACTCCAGCTGCCTTCTTGATTAGCTCGGCTGCTGGTGGAGTCTTAAGAACGAAAGTGAATGAACGGTCTTCGTAGACAGTGATTTCCACTGGAACTACGTTTCCACGCTGGTCAGCTGTCGCATTGTTGTATGCAGTACAGAATTCCATGATGTTAACACCGTGCTGACCTAGAGCTGGACCAATCGGTGGTGCTGGGTTAGCAGCTCCTGCTTGGATCTGTAGCTTGATCATGCCGGTTACTTTTTTCTTCGGTGCCATCTCTTCTTTTCCTTATTGGTTAGGTTGTTATAAATCTTTAGACCAGCGCTGAAACTTGGTCGAAGCCAAGCTCTACTGGGGTTTCACGTTCGAATAGTGAGACTAGAACAGTTAGCTTGCCGCTTTCTGGTTTGATCTCGCTGATAGTTCCAGGAAGTCCAGCGAATGAACCTTCCTTGATCATGATGCTCTCGCCAAGTGAGTAGTTGACGTTAACAGGGATTGACTTCTGCTTGCCCTTAGCTCCACCCTTGACAGCAGCCTTGGCAGCTGCTTCTTCAGGTAGAACATAAAGAGTCTTGAGCATGTCAAATGCTTCTTGCGGACGCAATGGGCTTGGGTATTCGCTGTGACCGACAAAGCCAGTAACAGCAGGCGTTCCACGAACAAGAGACCATGAGTCTTCGTTCATTTCCATGCGAACTAGAACATAACCAGGAATACGAACCTTGGTAACAAGCTTTCTCTGACCATTCTTGATTTCAATGGACTCTTCCATTGGAACTTCAATCTGGAAGATATCATCGCCACCGACGATAGCCAACATACGGTTTTCGATGTTCTGCTTCACACGCTTCTCGTAGCCTGCGTAAGAGTGAATGATGTACCACTTACCTGGCTGTGCACGAAGTTCTGCTTTGAACACTGCATAAGGATCTTCATCTTCAGCTTCTGCAACAGCTGCATCATGAATGTCAGCAACTGCTGCAGTTTCAGATTCAGCGGCTACCTCAACATCAGATTCAACGTGCATAGCTTCATCCTCAGCTGATGCTTCGTCAGTGTTGGTGTCATCAATGTAAGCAGGATCAGTCTCGGCGTAGTCTGACGACTCCACTTCCAGGTCAACACCTTCGAGTGGGTTCTGCTCTGATTCAAATTCGGTCACTTGTTTCCTTATTAGTTTGTGTTACTCAAAAATTATTTAGCTGGGCTAAAAGCTGTGTATAGCCAGATGACACCTTGTCCAAAGATGAAATCCAAACCAAAGATGATCGCCATAACAACAACAACGAAACCTAGAACAACTCCGGTGTAGTTGCGAAGTTCTGCATATGTCGGACGGTTAACTTTGCGAAGCTCAGCAAGCACTTGCTGTAAAAACAGAATGATGCGACCGATCGGTCCGCGTGCTTGAGCGCGATTAGCCTTCGACTTCTCGACGAGGTCTTCAGATGGCTGCTGCTCTAGTTCTTCTGACATTTCTCTTCTTTCGGTTAACGCTGGTGTTACTTTCAATGCCACAAATGTGGCACTGCTTGCAGGGCAGACAGGACTCGAACCTGCAACCTGCGGTTTTGGAGACCGCTGCTCTACCAATTGAGCCACTGCCCTAAGGCGGCAAATGGTCACACTAATAGATTCATATCTAAAATGATTAATTTGCCAGATTAGGCTTGGGGCAGTTGTCAAACTACCTCTAACGAGTTTAGCCCCGCAGCCCGCTAAATGCAAAGGGCGATCTAGGTTCTTGTATAGGTAATGCAATTGCATTACCATATCGCTATGGATGAAAACGAACTTGAATCAAGCCTTACCGATCGGTATCAGACAACCGTTCCAGCAAGGATACGCAAACTCCTTGGTCTCAACAAGAGAGACAAGCTGGAGTGGATTCTTGATGAATCCGGGGGTATCCGCGTTAGCAAGAAGCCTGAAGAAACAGAGCACTCTGACCCTATTTTTGATCAGTGGCTAGATTTCCTTGAAAAGGACATGCTTGAGCACCCAGAGAGACTCATCCACTTAGATGAAAAATACTACGAAGAGATCGTTTTCGAGTTATCTGGGGAGCGAGGAGTTGGTGTTCCAGGTTTGCCCCCGACACTGGCTGAATTCCGCGCCCAACCTCTTCCATTTGACATTGACGAGGCGCTCCAGGAAGAGGATGACAAATAAATGGCAACTCCAGAGTGGATAGTGCTGGGTCATCCAGCTTTTGAAATGGAATTTGATGACTACAAGAGAGGTGCAGTGGCGGCAATCTCCAAATTTGGTAGTGATTGGATAAAAACCCAAGCAGGAAAGCAATTTGTTGCGCTGAAATATTTGGTCTTCGACCGTATCCCAAGCAACCCTGGTAATCCAGAGTTTCGTCTTGGTAATTCTCTAGGTGAAAAATATAGGCATTGGTTTAGAGGAAAGTTCTTGCAACAATATCGGGTCTTCTTTCGATACAGCACCCGAAGTCAGGTAATTGTCTATGCATGGGTGAATAACCCTGAAACACTCCGCGCTTATGGTTCAAAAACCGATGCTTACCTAGTCTTCAAGAAAATGCTTGAGTCAGGCCGAGTTCCAAATAATTGGGATGAACTAATCGAAGAGTCTAAGAAACTTAGCTAAATAGTTTCTGAAGTCTCTGAATACCTTCGAGTAGTTGGGCGTCTCCCAGTGCGTAAGAGAGTCTCACGTAACCTGAAGGACCAAATGCCTCTCCTGGAACAAGAGCAACTTCAGCAGCATCAAGCATGTAATCGCAAAGTTCAAGACTGGTCTCGATATTCTTGCCACCCCACTCCTTGCCCAACAGCCCAGTGACATCTGAATAAACATAGAAAGCACCTTGCGGCATCGGAGCAAGCCAACCAGGGATCTTGTTGAGCTCATCAACAGCAACAAGTCTTCTTCTGTTGAATGCTTCACGCATAGCAATTACTTCATCCTGAGGACCGGTCAGAGCTGCGATAGCTGCTCGCTGGCTGATGTTAGAAACGTTTGAAGATAAATGAGATTGGAGGTTAGCAGCTGCCTTCATTGCATCTAGTGGACCTGCCATCCATCCCAAACGCCAACCGGTCATTGCATAGCTCTTAGCAACACCGTTAACCATGATGGTTCTATCGGCTAGCTCAGGAACTACTTCAGTAATTGAATATGCTTTTAGACCGTCGTAAGTAAGGTTCTGGTAAATCTCATCGGTAATAATCCAAAGACCGTTCTCATATGCCCACTTACCAATAGCTTCAACTTCTTCACGAGAGTAAACAGCACCGGTTGGGTTAGAAGGAGACACAAACAACAAGATCTTGGTTCTAGGGGTTCTTGCTGCCTCTAGTTGGTCAACTGTTACTAAATAGTTCTGGTCACTTCCAGCAAATACTTCAACAGGAACTCCACCAGCTAAATGGATAGCTTCTGGATAAGTTGTCCAGAACGGTGTTGGCATCAATACTTCATCGCCTGGATCTAGCAGAGTTGCAAAGGCTTGATAAACAGCTTGCTTGCCACCGTTGGTGACAACAACCTGAGCAGCAGTGATTTCAGTTCCAGAATCAATCTTCGTTTTATGAGCAATAGCTTCACGGAGTTCAGGTAAACCAACAGCTGGTGTGTATCGGTGATTCTTAGGATCTCTTGCAGCTAAAACAGCAGCTTCAACGATGTGAGCTGGAGTTGGAAAGTCTGGCTCACCTGCTGCATAGGAAATAACTGGCTTACCGGATGCCTGCAAAGCCTTAGCCTTACCGTCAACTTTTAGAGTTGCTGACTCAGCAATAGAGCCGATTCGATGGGAGATTCTAGGGAATTCGTTCATTGGACAAGCCTACCGAAGCCTTATGTTTAGAAGAGCGATTAGTAGGAGTAGCCTGAAAATCTAGGAGACACGATGAAGAAATTGCTCGTCACCACAGTAATGCTAGGAATTTTATTGACGGCTGGTGTTTCAGCATCTGCTGACGTGGTTGTTTCGCCAATAAGCGCACAGACTGAAGTAACAGTCAGAACCATTTCTAGCATGTCTGGCATGTTACTTAATCCACAAGTTTTCTCGCTAGCTAACGGATCTTCCTTGGTCACCTGGCAAGAGCTGAGCGGCAATGGCTATTTTCAAAAAGCCAGGACCATCTCAATCAACAACAAGCTAGGTGCGGTTCAAACTCTCAATCCTGCAACTGCTGAAAATCTTGATTCAGGAAGAGGAGTCCAAGACACTGTTTCAATAAACAGGAATGGGAAACTCTTTGGTGTTTGGGTAACTCTAGGAACTAGATACGGGGTTGCCTCACACAAAATCTGGGGTCGAACATCTGTCGATGGAGCTAACTGGTCAAAACCTTTCGTGGTAATCCCTGGGCTTTCGCTAACCGGGGACCAGAGCATGTGCGAAAATAATCCACTTGACACTCCTGGCTGTGGTTACTTTCGAGTGCAGGCGGCAATCGATGACAAAGGTCGTCAAGCAGTTTTAGTTGCAGACAACATCGCTTCAACTGGCTCCAGATACAGAATGAAAGCAACAAGTTTTGTAGGTGCATGGTGTAACTTAAAAACTTTGACCGCTACCCCAGTAATGATGGATAGTGAAATTCTTGGTCTGACCTCTGGCTTTGCAGTTAGTGCTACTAAATACGGTTCAATGATCACGAACTCCGTCAAGACCAGTTACTACGATCCGAAACTAGAGGCTTGGAGTAACACTTTGACTCCGATAGCTATACCCGCCAACACTGTCATCACGGCTCACTGGGTTCAACGAGACATAAAGAACCTGACCATAGCAATGGCAATAGAGGGTCGTTCAACAAGCTCAATCTCAATGAGAAACTTCAACGTTGATACCAAAACATGGTCCTCTGACTTAATTACGATTCAAGAGCAAGAACCGGATCTTTTCTATCCAGATTTAAGGGCAGCTAAAGTCGGTGCTGATTTGGTGGTGATGTTCAAAACATTTAACCGGAACACTGGATCAGAGGAAGTTCGAGTTTCCAAAGTCGTTGGCCTTGTCCCAACTACAGCCACTGTTGGAACAAGTGCTGATCAAATCGATTTACTCTATGTAGGCTCATCGCTTTCTAACAATGCAGTGATCGCCTATAACGAAATAATGACCGGTGCAAAGTTAGGCGGTATCACCGAATCGAATTTGCCTACTTACATACCTAACACAGCCACTCATTCATATTTATCAGCTTTGATAAAAACCCGAGCAGATAGGGTTGCAGGAGTTGGCTTGAAATGGGTTCAAGGAACTGAGGCAGTTATTTTCACGCAAGGGTATCTGAGATAGATGCAAATTGTTCTTGCCGGTTTCCTTACTGGGTTATCACTCATTGTCGCTATCGGTGCCCAGAATGCCTTTGTGCTTAGACAAGGCTTACTAAGAAAGCATGTTCTCCTTATTGTTTTGATTTGTGCATTGAGTGATGCATTACTTATTACTCTTGGGGTTCTGGGCCTGGGCGGATTGATAGCGGCTTTACCTTGGTTACTTGAAGTAATCAGGTGGGTAGGGGTTACCTTCCTGGTTTGGTATGGTTCTTCTTCATTAAGGCGATTCATCAAACAGGATTCTTTGAAAGCAGCTGAGTCTTCAGTTGTTACTTTGAAACAAGCTGTTATAACTACCCTTGCTCTTACCTTCTTGAACCCTCATGTATATCTCGACACTGTCATCTTTATTGGTGGTATAGCTAGTCAGTTTGGGGATCAGAAATGGTGGTTTGTTCTAGGTGCCATCACAGCTAGTTTCTTGTGGTTCTTTAGCTTAGGTTTTGGCGCTAGTAAAGCATCAGTACTAGTTTCTAAGCCAGTGTTCTGGAAGATACTGGATGTCTTTATTGCAGCAGTGATGTTTAGCTTGGCTATTACTTTGGCTGTGACGAAACTAAGTTAGAACCCGATCAGATTTGGTTCAGGAACCAGAGTAATTCCGAAAGTATTTGCTACCTGAGTTTGGATATACCTTGCTAACTCAGTTACTTCTTTAGCAGTTGCGTTGCCTCTATTTGTTATAGCTAAAGCATGTTTAGAAGAGATAGCTGCATTAGAACCAGGCATGCTGAACCCTTTACTGAAACCGGAGTTCTCGATAAGCCAAGCAGCGGACAGCTTTACTGTTACACCATCGTCTTCAAGAGTTGGCCAGCTAGGAGCATCTTCAGGAAGTGTTCTAGCGAACTGTTCAGTCACTATCGGATTAGTAAAGAACGAACCACAAGACCAAGTGTCGTGATCGGCGTCGTTTAGCACCATGCCTTTTGATGTTCTAAGCGCTAGCACTTCTTGAACCCTTGATTCCAATAGCTCTTTATGTTCAGCTGGTAGATCTGTTTCAAACTTGAACTCAACCCAGGTAATGATTCCTTTTTTACCTCTTTTGAAGATGCTGTCTCTATAACCAAATTCACAGTCTTCTTTAGACATGAGCTGAACAGTTTCAGTTTCATAATCTAAGAACTCAAGTTGATGGAAGGTAAGTGAAAGCTCTTGCCCATAAGCACCAATGTTCTGAACTGGTGCTGCCCCAACTGTGCCAGGTATACCGGCTAGCGATTCGATGCCTGGCCAGCCTGACTTAGCTGCATGAATGACAAAGTCATTCCAGTTCTCTCCTGCTTGAACTCTGATGATGCCATTACCGACATGTTCAACACCAAGGTTGCAAACCCTGATTACTTCTAAGCCAGGTAGTTCATCATTAGCAACAAGATTCGAGCCACCACCAAGAACTAGAAAGTTCTCAGTTCTTTTCCAAACATCTTTAGCAATGGCGATTAGTTCATCACGAGTGTTAGCAACATGAATAGCCTCAGGAACACCACCAACATGAATGGTGGTTAGTTCACTGAGTGCTTGAGTCATAGCTGCACTACTGCTTGAGCTTTACCCAAGACTGCAAGTTCATTACTAACAGCAGTTAGATCAATACGAACTGTCTTAGTTTCAAGATCAATTGCTCCGACTTTGCCAACAACAGTTAGTAGAGCACCCTCGTTAGCATCAACAAATACCGGCTTAGTGAAACGAACTCCATAGTCAATAACTTTTCCAGCATCGCCTACCCAGTTCACTGCAACCTGAACTGCAGCTCCCATAGTTAACATGCCATGAGCTAGAACACCATCTAAACCAACTGATTTAGCAAAGTCATCACGATAGTGAATTGGATTGAAATCTCCTGATGCACCTGCATACTTCACTAACGAGTCTCTAGTGAAAGTGAAGACCTCGGAACCAATTTCTTGACCCACTTCTAACGAAGCAATGTTGATGTGTGTCATTCGCCGCCCCTAACAACAAGTGTGCTGATTGCTGTGCAGACTAAAAGTTTTTCAACATCAAAGACCTCGGTGCTGAAAGAAATCATGGAATGAGCGCCAAGGGACTTAACTGAAGCAACCTCAAGAACCGAGGTGAGTTCATCGCCAGCGACAATAGGTCTTACGTGAACGAACCTTTGATCGCCATGAACCACTCTTGAGAAATCTATATCTGCTTCAGGGTCGGCTAGAACTGTGTGTAATGAACGCTCTTGGATAAGCACTGCAAATGTAGGAGGAGCAACAACATCTGGATAACCTGCAGCTTGAGCTGCAAAGAGATCATGGTTGATTGGGTTAGTTGAGAACACAGCGTTAGCAAACTCGCGAATCTTCTCGCGACCAACTAGATAAGGCGCTGTCTCTGGGTATTTTTTACCCTGCACGTTTGGATTTACCACAGGTCAAGTTTCGCAGGTTTATTGGGATTTAGATTGCTTTAGGGCAACTGGTAGCGGGAGCGGGACTTGAACCCGCGACACCACGATTATGAGTCGTGTGCTCTAACCACCTGAGCTACCCCGCCGCAGAGCCCCGAGACAGGATTGAACTGTCGACCCCTTCCTTACCATGGAAGTGCTCTACCACTGAGCTATCGGGGCGTGACCAAGCAACAAACACAGCGCAGGCACTAGACGAGATTACCACTTGGGCTTAGTCTCAAGCAAACCTTAGTAAGTAGCTGGTAGACGCCAAATATTGATTGAGAGGGCATCAGAAGGCAGGATGGCATTCTTGCCCTCCACCTTGATCTTCGCCCCACCAAAGAGGTTCTCCGCCTGTTTTAGACCCTTCACAGCATCTAGCGGGATGCTCGCATTGGTGTTAGAACCTCTAGAGGCAACCACCAAAATGGTCTGTTTTTTGTTCTCACGAACATAGGCAATTAGTTCATCTGAGACATAGACAAAGCGCATTGATCCATCGTGCAAAGCACTGTTTTCTTTACGGATCTTGGCAAAAGCTTTGTAATTGACAAGCATGGTGCGATCGTTTGCTCGCTCGTTATTCCAAGGAATAGGGGTTCTCGACTCTTCACCATTACGTCCATCAAGGCCAAATTCATCGCCAGCCCAAATCACTGGCATGCCAGGGAAAGTGAACTGCATGCCAGCGGCTACTCGTTGCGCTCCTGGAATGGTGAACGATTTGAATCTAGGGATGTCATGCGTATCAAGCGGATTCATGTTGTGTAATCGAACATGCCAAGGGAAACCAGCTGCAAAATCTAGATGCTGTTTCACCATTTCAGATCCTGAGATCTTGGTTCTGCCTAGCCCCAAGAAACCTGCTTCAGCTTTCACATTGGTGTTATAGAACCAACGCCAAACCGGTTTAGTGAAGTTGTAATAGGTCATCGCACCATGCCAACCTTCACCTTGGATCTGGTAGGCAGCATCTCCGGTGTATTCACCGAGCAAAATAGTGTTTGGGTTTATCTTCTGCATTGATTCACGAATCAGGACCTGTAATTCCATATACATGTCTTCTTCACGAATACGACCAGTCATATTCGATACATCAATACGCCAACCATCCATGTTGAACGGTTTCTTAATCCATCTAGCAACGATGGACTTAGGTCCTGAGATAAATCTCTTTCTAAGTTCTGTTGAATTCCAATTGAACTTAGGAAGAGAAGGAACTCCAAACCAAGCATCGTAATCTTTGTTTTTGTTACTGAAGTAATAGAACTCTGACTCCTTAGCTCCAGGCTTTTTATATGCAGCCTTGAACCACTCGTGAGCATTACCAGAATGGTTGCTAGTTAGGTCCCCAATAACTTTGAAACCTTTTTTATGAGCTGCTTCAACTAACTCGATAAGCGCTTTATCGCCACCGAGTAATGGATCAACTTCATCAAAGCTACTGGCGTCATATCTGTGATTAGAACGAGCGGGGAATACCGGAGTCAGATAAATCAAAGTAACGCCAAGGGCCTTTAGGTGATCGAGGTGTTCTGTAATGCCATAGATATCTCCCCCAAAGAACTGTTCACTGGTGCCTGGCCCTGAGGCTATTACTTTCTCTCCCCAAGATTTTGGCAATGCCCAGCTAGGTGTCTTGTGCTTATCAGCATGTGTAGATCTTGCAAAGCGATCAGGGAATATCTGATACATCACAGCACTCTTACCCCAGTCAGGAGCAGAAGAGAAAGTGTTTATTCTAAAGTCTTCAACATCAGGTTGTTCCAAGATAGATAACCCTCTGGCATTCAACCAGTAACTAGAACCCTCAGTGAATTCAATAAACCAGCGGTAGTTCATGTGAGGGTTGTGCATCGTGATTACTGCTTCAAACCAAGACCAACCGTCTTTAGTTGAAAGCAGCTTTGCCGGTGGCGTTGGGAAAGCTTCACCTGATTCACTGAATCGAACCTGAACTGTTTTCACTTTGCCAAAGGCTTTGTGAACACGGATGAGAAGTTTTACCTGCTCCAATAACTGAGGTTTCTGATTCGGAACATACAGAGCTGAGCCATCGTGATGAGGCCAGAGAGCATGTGGAACGCTAACTAGTTTGCTAACCATAACTAAAGGCTTTTTAGCCCTTAACCGAACCAGCAGTTAGACCACCGATGATGTAACGCTGAAGCGTCATAAACACGATGATGATTGGAACCGATGCAAGCAATGAGCCAGCTGCGAATGGTCCCCAGTTAGCACTGTATTGACCACCGATGAAGCCTTGCAGTCCAACAGCAATAGTGCGGTTCTCGGTTTCAGGTAGGAACATACGAGCCAAAATGAACTCATTGAACAAACCGATAAAGGACAACAAAGTCACAACGGACAAAATAGGCATCGCTAGAGGCACGAAGATCTGCCAGTAGGTCTGCATAGCTGATGCGCCATCAACCTTCGCTGCTTCATCTAGTTCAAGTGGAATCGAGTCAACGAAACCCTTCATCAACCAAATGTTCACACCCATAGATCCACCAAGATAAACCAGGACCAAACCACCCAAAGTGCCTAGACCCCATTCTGGAGCAAACACGAAAACGCGTTCCATGATTACGTAAATAGCACTCAGCGCAAGCACAGAAGGGAACATCTGCACTAGCAATAGAGCCTGCAAACCTGTGCGCTTACCTTTGAAGCGAAGTCGGCTGAAAGCGAATGCAGAAGATGCACCGATGAATACTGACAGCAATGAAACAGAACCAGCAATCAAAGCAGAGTTCTTCATCCACGTTAGGAACGGAACCTTAGGGTCTGTGAACAACATGGTGAAGTTGTCCAAGACGAAAGCTTTAGGAATGAATGACGTCGACTGCAAAGATTGGCTAGGGCTGAAAGATGCGAGCACTACCAGGTAGAGCGGGAAAATCGCAAATATTGTTCCTAGAACACCAACGATGTGACGCCAAGAGTTTTGCTGAAACCAACGAATTATCATGCGAAGTCATCCAATACTTTAGATTTTCTAATTCCATACATCGACATAGCTGCGACGATGATGAAAATTACTACCGAGATGGCGCTAGCCAAACCGTAATTCTGAATAGTCGTATCAAAAGCTAATTTGTATGTGTAGCTAATCAAGATATCCGTTGCTCCGGCGACGCTACCAAATTCGAATGATGGCCCACCACCAGTCAACAGGTAAATAATGTTGAAGTTATTGAAGTTGAAGGCGAACGATGCGACTAGTAACGGAGTAAGCATTCTCAACAACAACGGCAAAGTGATTAGACGGAAGATCTGTCTTGGGTTGGCACCATCGATTGAAGCTGATTCGGCAAGTTCCTTTGGAATAGCTTGCAACGAACCTGCTGCGATTAGATAGAAATAAGGGAAACCTAGCCAGAGATTCACCAGCAGAACAGAGACTTTCGCCATCCAGGGATCGTGTAGCCAATTCACGTTCAGATTCAGGATTCCGTTGATGGCTCCGTTATCATCTAACATTCCACCCCAGATCAAAATCGACATAATCGAGGGCATTGCGTAAGGCAAGATCATTAGCGAACGGTAAATACCTCGTCCTCTAATCTTCTTATCCATTGCAACGGCGACTAACAAACCTAATGCGAACTGTGTAATCACTGTTAGGAAAGCGAAAGCGATAGTCCAAAGGAATACCTTGACTAGTGGCTCACGGATGCGCGGATCACTGAACAAGCTAGTGAAGTTCTCAAACCAAACGCCTTGACGCCAGCCTGGTTCCAAGTAATCCTTAGCCTTTGTGCCGTTACGGTAATTACCTTTACCATCATCCGTATATACAGCACCGCTTATTACGTTGGTAAAAGTATCTTTCTTCTTGTCATACTGAATGTTCTTGATCTGCACTGGCGCATAAGCGAAGCTAGTGCCTGGGCTAGGCAATGTTTCGATACCTATGAAATAAGGAGCTGGCTTTTTATAAGTCAGGTGAATCATTCCAATTTCTTCAGAATATTTGGCGATCTGAGAACTGGTGAATTTTGTAAAGTTCTTGGCCTTAATTGCCATTCCGCTACCGTCTTTTACAACATCAGCTGCCGGAACATTTCTGAACTTGTCCTTAGTTGCAATGAAGTACGTGTAAACAGACATGCTTTGGTTCACAGTTCCCTCAAAGAAGCCTTTGATTGGAGTGCCTAACTTCAGAAAGTATCTGGTTTCGTACTTGAATTTGAGCGAAGGTATCGTCTCTATCATGGCCGAAAGCTCAGCTTTGCTGAAACGGGTGAAATCTTTAGTAGCAATCGCTGTGTAGTTGACTTCTTCAACTGTTACATCAGCATCAGTAAGAGGTGTGAAAGTTGTTGGAGTTGCCAAGAAAAATGCATACTGACTATCTCCCCAGGTGTCAGTCGCTAGCACCGCAAGGTTAGCTTTATCCCCATTCAGGTAACCAAGAACAGTGTCAAACTTTGCCGTTACGCCAGGAGCTGCGCCTTCAACTTGCTGCTCTTCACTTCCTAGAACTGCTATGTCAGTTGGCTTCTTGCCATAGTGACCCAACACTACGTCGTAAGCAGTGCCATTCTCATCGGAAATCACACCTTGCTGATCAATCGTAGAGATAGCTTGCTCTTTGGAGAGCATGTTGCCTGTCTGGTACTTGAACACAGACATGGACAATGTAAAGACCATTGGGACGATAACGAATGCAATCAGGAACATAATTCCTGGTGCAAAAAACTTAAGTGGGATTGAGATGTTTGTTAGGTATGCAAAAGCAACCATCAGAATACAAACAGCTAGGAAAATTGCGATATTTGTGTCCCCAGTGCCAAAAGCAGACAACATCAGGTAACCGAGTATTGACATCGCCAATGTCACGAAAATTAGTTTCGCGATGACGGCGTAAATGTTGCCTTTGAAAATTCTCAACTGTTGCTCCTGATTATTACCCTAAGAGAATCTTAGGAGGTGTTACGTTTTGCTAAATGTCGTTCTCAAAAGAATTGGTGGGGAGTTTTCACTCCCCACCAATTCCTCGTGAGATAACTTAGCTATCTACTATTTGCTTCCCGCTACAACGTTAGCCTTCAGCAAAGCACTGAGGTTAGTAGTTGTTGTGGTTAGGTTTTCACCGTTGATAGCAACTCTGTACCAGTAGTTACCTGCTAGTGACCACCATGAGTTTCCTCCGGTGCCATCTAGGTAGCTACCAATCTGAGGGATCGATGCCAAACCAGCAGCATTAGCGAATGCCTTCTGGAATGAGTTACCGAACTTAGATGCCTTAGCGTTTGCGTGAGGACGCTTTTCGATCTTCTGGTAGTCTCTCTGACCCGCACGTGAACCAAAGTAGTTCAACAATGACTTAGCAGCAGCTAGGTTACCCTTGGTTGCAGCGAATGAGGTTAGTAGAGCACCTGAAACTGATCCAAATGCGTTTCCGTAGGTTCCTGCAGTGATACCAGGAACTGGCTGAGCTGTAGCAACGATTGCACTCGATACTAGGTCAGGCTGCCAGTTTCCAAGGATTGCGAAAGGAATCTTTCCAGCCTTGAAGTCAGGCTCACAGTCAACACCAGCGGTGTTCCAAGGTGAGTAGAATCCATTGCTCTTCCAGTTAGCGCCATCAGGAGTCAAGACGTAAGTCTTTAGGTTGTTGACGAAGTTAGCTGAGATAGGGTCACCTGAAGCAGCTGCCTTACCTGGCTTTGACAACATGGTGTCAACTTTTCCAGACTTCATGCGGTATGGCTGCATGCCTAGAGCTGAGTAAACAGACATGCCGCCCCACTCAGTTCCACCACCAAGGATACATAGACCAGCAGTTAGGCCCTTTGAGTCCTTGTTAGCGAAGTAGTAGTCAACCATTGCGCCGAATGTAGCTGGCTTTGGAACACCAGTGTTACGAACCATAGCAACGTTGTTTACGTCTAGAGGAACACCGTATAGCTTGCCCTTGTATGAAAGGTCACCAAGCTGGTTAGCGGTGAAGTCTGCCTTGATAGCAGCTGGAAGTGTTAGAGCAGCAAGCTTGCCGTTCTTTACACCTGAAGGAACCCAGTCGTTAGGGCCAAGAACGATGTCTGGACCTGAAGCTGCGGTTGCGTTGTCAAGGGCGGCCTTCAATGCGTCGAAGTTCGTCTGAGGCTTGACATCAATTACGTAACCATCAACAAAGTCACCAGCGTCCTGATCTGCAACAGCTCCGAAAAGCTCGATCAAGTGAGGACCACGGGTTTCATCTGCCCAGATGGTTAGGGTCTTTACGTCTGCGTGAGCTGGAGTTAAAGCAACTCCACCTAGCGCAACTGCAAAGACAGCGAGCATCGCTGCGCGCTTCTTATTCGTTGAAAACATTTACTCTCCATATCGATATTGAGTTAGCACAGTTTTGTACTGATACAAGTAAGCCAAACAAATGCCTATTTAGTCAAATGTGAAATCGCTTTCACGATAACAGTATCGTAAAGATATTGAAGACCCTGGCGACAAGTACCCCTGCATCCCACCATTTGCAAGGTTTTTCAGCAAAACATGCAAAACTATAGATCTAGCTCCGTAAAAGTTTCTGTAAAAAACACTTGTTTTATGGAAACGATTACGGATTGATAAATATGGGAGAAATTTACCCCTGAATGTCGTATTTTGGAAGTTATGTCTATGACCACAACAGAATTCTTGTCCAAAACCCGCAAAGATGCGGAGTGGTGGAGAACCAGCGTTATCTACCAGATCTACCCTAGGTCCTTTGCTGATGGCAATGGCGACGGCATGGGAGACCTCCAGGGAGTCACTAGCCGCCTAGAGTCCTTGTCAGAGCTAGGTGTTGACGCTATCTGGTTCAGCCCTTTCTTCAAGTCCCCTCAGAAAGACGCCGGTTACGACGTCTCTGATTACAAGGACATTGACCCACTATTCGGTAATCTTGCTGACTTTGATGCCCTAGTGGCCAAATCCAAGACCCTAGGCCTTCGAATCATCGTTGACCTCGTTCCTAACCACTCCAGCGATCAGCACGTCTGGTTCCAGGCTGCACTGAAAGCCGCTCCTGGTTCAGCTGAACGTAACCGTTACATGTTTAGAGATGGCAAAGGCGAAAACGGCGAGCTACCTCCTAATAACTGGGAATCAGTCTTCGGTGGACAGGCATGGACTCGAATCAATGAAGCTGATGGCAAGCCTGGCCAATGGTATTTACACATCTTTGATTCAACTCAGCCTGACTTCAACTGGGAGAACGAAGAAGTAAGAGATGAATTTGATTCAGTTCTTAGATTCTGGCTTGACCGTGGTGCTTCTGGTTTCCGCATTGACGTAGCGCACGGAATGATCAAGGTTGATGGATTACCTGATGTAGTTCATCACTCTTCAACTATGTCTGGTCAAGATTCACCAGACGATGTGAAGACTCAAGAATCTGAAGATGAACTTATCTCTCGTCTCGAAATTGAAAATCCTTTCTGGGGTCAACCTGGTGTTCACACAATCAACAAGCGCTTCAGAAAGATTCTTGATGAGTATGACGAAAGAGTAATGTGTGGCGAAGCTTGGGTGCACCCAATCTCACGTATGGCACGTTGGGTTCGCCCTGGTGAATACCACCAGACATTTAACTTCGGTTACCTAGAAACTCCTTGGAACAAAGAAAAGCTTCATGCAGTTGTAACTGAATCACTAAACGCTTTTGGTGCCGTCGGTGCTCCTTCAACATGGGTTCTTTCAAACCACGATGTGATCAGACACGCAACTCGTATGGGCTACGACAACATTCCACGTCAAGGTGATGGCGTTGGTCCTAACTACCAGCAACCAGATGAAGCTAAAGGTCAAAGAAGAGCACGAGCAGCTTCTGCTTTCATGCTTGGGCTTCCTGGTGGTGCTTACATCTATCAAGGTGAAGAACTAGGACTACCTGAACACACCACACTTGAAAACAAGTACCGTGAAGATCCGACCTTCTTTAGAACCAATGGTGAAAGAGTTGGCCGTGACGGTTGTCGTGTTCCGCTTCCTTGGGAAGCAGGAGCGAACGACTCTAATGGTTTCTCAACCACCGGTAAATCTTGGTTGCCACAACCTGACTCATACAGAAGATATGCACGTAGTTCTCAAGAAGGCGTTGCCGGTTCAACACTTGAGCTATACAAAGCTTTACTAAAAGCACGTAAACAATTCGACATGGGTAATGGTGAATTCCGTTGGGCTCCAGAATTCATGGATGAATCATCCCTTGCTTATATAAACAACGGCATCTTGGTGCTATCAAACTTCAATGGTGACCCAGTAATCATCCCTGCTGGTGAGATCCTTGCAACGACGCAACATGATCTAACTATTGAAGGTGAACTAGAGCACGACAACACAGTTTGGATAAAGCTCTAAGGTTGTTATAAGAAAGCGGTTAAGCAAAAGTGCCTGGTGGTAACACCAGGCACTTTTGTTTTCTCCCCGACTACTTGAGAGCTTTGACCCATGAGATAGAGCTCTTACCAACTTTGCGCATTTGCTCTAATCTCACCGCAATCCAAATCATGATTGCTGCAATAAACAGAAGGATCATCCAGAGGAACCAGCTACGTGAAGCTATCGGCTTGAACGCATAAGGCAATACTCCTAGGAAGACTCCAACCAAACCTGGGAAGAACAAACCACCAAGGTTTCGAAGTGAGCCAACAATAAGCAGCACCAGAGACACAGTCACTGTGATTCCGAAACGCCACCAGTCAACCGAGGTCAGTTCTGGGTTACCCAACGCTTGGATGCTGATAAACAGGGTTGGCACAAGGGCAACAGCCATCGGAATACCTAGATAGATATAGCTAGTTCTAGGTAATGCCTTCACCCTGGTCAATAGTGCAAGTAGTGCCCATAGGAATGCAGCAATAACTATTGATCTAAGCGAAACGATTGATTCTGAGTTGACGCTATCTCCTGCTCGTACCCATGAAAGTGGCAGAACTATAAGGGCTAGTGAAGATCCACCAACAATTGAGATACCTAAGTTGCCAGCTCTCATTGCCCATACGAATGAAACCAGAGACACCACAACCAGAGTAAGAATTCTGATGATCTGATCGATAGCCATCAAATCAAACGATGTTGAGAGTGCCGCGTAGGAATAGAAGATCGATGGAACAATCAACGTTGCAAACGGTAAACCATATCTAATCAACGATGTCTTGAACTCTCTAACCTTCGATACACCTTGGTTACCAACAAACACTGCTCCAGTAAGGGCAAGGCTCATAATCTCAGGCCCAGTCCAAATACCAGGAGCGAAGATGTAAAGCACTCTAACTAGAACTAGTGCGCTACCAACAGTTCCTGCGTAGCTAAGCGCTGCCCAAGCAGTAATCTTGCTCGCTGCCAACTTCCAACGTGCATATCCTGTGAAGACAAGTAGAGAGACCAGCAGTCTTGAAACATTCAATAGATCAGATAGGTCCTGAGTTACTGAGTAAGCAATAGAGATCACAACAGGAATGAGAACTGGAATATCAACGCGTAACAAGGACTTAGTTACTGCTTTGAGTTCAGTTCTCTTACTCAAGAAGATTGCACCGACATAGAGGCTCAATGAGAGCAGCACTGTGTAAAGTTCTGGAACAACAAGATCAGGTAGCAGTCTTCTCTGTAATTCATTACCTATTGCTATAGCACTAAGGCCACCTAGAACGTAACCACCATAGACCCAGGCTATTTGCTTCTCTGCAACTGATCTCCAATAAGCAAATACAGCAGCAAGGGTAAGTGCAATAACTAAACGATCTATGCCTTCATAAGTATTGATTCCAGCAAGTAACGCTTTACCAAGTTCAATTAACACAAGCACCAACACTGGGACATCTAGTGCTGTTAGTGCTCTCTTGCCCTTAGCAATCGACTTGTTGAAGAAGGTCGGTATAGCTAGAGCTAATACAAAAGGCAGAGCAGATAGCTCGTCTAACCAAGTTCCCGCCGGTAACCAATACTGAACATACATCGGTAGGTATACTCCAAGAGCAACTGGACCAAGATAGCTAAGTGCAAACCAGCCTGAAATCAAAGACTTGTTGTGAGTTCTACTCACCTTAGAGAGCTGTCTAAATGTAATAGCCGCAAATACTAGAGCAACGATCATCTGCCTGATTAGAGGAGAGGTGGTTCTTTCCTCACCAATCATCAAAAGACTTATGAAGTCAACATTTGCAAAACCAACGAAACCAAATACTAGGTAGGCAAGGCTGTTAATTCGAAGTGCTGTATCAGACTTGATGCCCTTACGTTCAGCAACCAATGCTCCACCAATAGCAATTGCTAACACTTCAGCTAAACCAATCCAAACTTGGTCATACCGCCAACCATCGCGCCACGATTCGAAGTTCATGAAATACGAGGCCAAAGCGAATGCGAAACAAATCACATAAGACAGATAAGGAACAGATCCCAATCCTGCTCGCTTGGTAACCAGGTTGTGAGCGATAGCAATCACAAGTGAAGCCGCAATCGCAAGAGCTAGGTGAGACCAGATCTGCCAGTAAGGCAACTGAGCACTCAACGCCATCAATAGGCTAACCAGCGCAAGGCCATAGCCCAACCAGCCCTCAAAGTGACGCTTACCTAACCAAGCCAACGTGTAATTCAGCAGTGCAATCACTGCAAGATAGATTGCAATGTCGGTTGCATTCTCAACATTTCCTGCACTGAGAATTAGTAACACTCCAAGAACACCTTGGAACAGGAAGCCGTAGTAACGAAGCAGTGATCTCATGTCAACACGTAACTTCTTCAATGTCACTGAGGCTAACCCAGTCAAAGTAGCAAGGACAAACAAGACACTGGTTACGAGAACGTAAATCGAGAGATCCATAATCGGTGCTAGCGGCATTACTAGAACCAGCGTGATAGCTCCCGTTGCCCCCAGTACCAACTTGTTATATGAGTCAGTGAAATCTTCCTTGTGCTTGGCGTTGATCAGTTCATGCATAGGTGAGTAGGCAGCCGATAGAGCAATCAGACCCAAAGCGGTTAGCGCAAAGCCAACACTTGAGACATCTCCTGCAGCATCAATGCGAACATTTAGTGCCAGCAGTAACAATCCAAGCGTGTTAGCAATAAGGCCACCGATTAGAGCACGCATGCTGAATCTCAAAGAGTGCTCAAGCATCTGTGACAGTGCAAACAGAATTAAGACTGAACCGACTAGAGGTAATCCAACATCTGAAGTCAACTGGATAGGTGCATACCAGAAGAACCAGGTTGCTAGCAGTGCATACTGCGCAATCATCATCGCAACTGGATGAGCTGCCACCCGCTTAACTTTTGCAACCAGAACAGCACCAGTAAAGAACAGAGCGCTAGTTCCAGCAACACCGATCCAGAGGTTTCCAGCTGATAGGAATAGCACCCATGAATTAAGCGCTAAAGCTGAAGACACAAACCCAACAATGTGTTGCCAGAAATTCAGATTCTTCTGACCTGACTCACTTGCTCCAAGAACTGAAATCCATTTCTCTTGGAAAGCACCAGCTGCAACCCACACCAAAGCAAAGGCAGTGAAAGATAAAGGTTCAATACCTGAGATGAGAGTTGTCAGTAACCCAAGTAGAACGTAACCAAGTCCCCCGCCTAGAAGCAAAGCTGTTGCAATTCTTGAAACTGTCCTTACTACTGCAGCTTCACGAACAGCAAGATCTTTCTCATATTCAACATCTTGGCTGTCTTTAGGGACAACGTACTTATAGTTAGCAACCATCTTGCTAACTAGAGCAAGCCCAACACCAGCGACTGTGCAGGCTGCTGCTAACCAACCAAATGATCCAGACCCTAGAGAATACAAATCACTTAGTGGACCAAGGACCAAAGCACTAGCTGAAGCTAACAGAGAAGCAATTGAAAGTAGTTTCCAAGCAAAGTTAGCTTTGAACCGAGCTAGTACAAAAGCAATAGCAGAGACAACTAAAAGATCTATCGACCACCACCATGCTGGTGCAGTGTCCCAACGGAATGTATAAAGCATGTCGCCGATGATCAACATAGAGAACATCTGCATCGCAGAAGAGAACGTAGCCATAAAGTTCACGAGCATCACGGAGAACTTTCGCCCCCAGAATGACAAGAAGCCGGTTATTGCCCCAACCCCGAGAGTAATCAACAAGAACTGAAACGAGTCCAGGGTCTCGATGTTAGCTGACACGAATACGCTTCCGGCCATGACAGATAGCGCGCTAGCACCCATCACCAACCATTGTTGAGCAGATAGAGCAACACGCTTACGTTTCACAACTGGAGCTACAACTGGTTTTGCAGTTTGAGGGGCAATTGCAGGCTTATTGAGCACAGGCACTCTTGCTGCCTGGGCTGGTGCGCTAGCAGTCGAAGCTTGTGAGCTTTGAACTCTTGCGCCTTCTAGTAGTGCACGTTCAAGCATGACAAGTTTCTGCTGGGTTTCAGTGAATCGTTTAGTTAGTTGAGCGTAGTCACGAAGGTTCTTGACACTGAATGAGTGACCACAAGGACAGGTGACAGACTCTTTATCTTTGAGATCTGCTTCAGTGAAGATGTGTTGGCAAACACTTGTCTCATAGCCAACCCCAGATGGAGCTATTGAAGTAACGGCAGGCATTTGTGGAACGCTCTGCTGCGGTGCAGTTCGCATTGCAATAGGTGGCTGATTAGCCTCCCATGCTGAAATCTTTTTCTTGTTTCGTTTGTTGGATGAAACAACCAGCCAAATGATTCCACCTATGACTAGAAGTGGAAGGATGCCTCCAAAGAATGACCCGAAGCCCCCGGTGAAGACTAGTGTCGTCAACGCTGTTAGAACAATTGGTATTCCAATGATTCCGAGACAGGTAAAACCAATGATCTTGCCGACGTTAGATTTTTGTTGAGACATAAAATCCCCCTCTAGATTCTCTTATTCCTGAGAATAACTTTTATTTAGAAGGTTCCCCTTATTACTAAGCCTTCGTTACTTAATCGTAATTGCGAATTACCGCTGTTGACCGCAAGCTGGCAGTGTTGCCGATTAGGGCCTAACGCCCTAGACTAAAGCCATTCCAGAACCTTAGGAGAGCAAATGAAGCTAGCCATAGAAGTAGTTGAATACTCAGTTGTGATGGAACGCAACATTCCTGCGCGAATCATCTTTTTACTTTGTGTGTATCTCAGTATGGGCTTACTAT
>Ga0194048_10000331_pt1 | contig 22662 bp, 22 predicted proteins | sample JunL225m_MetaG_FD_161685 | JGI IMG/M metagenome (GOLD analysis project Ga0194048, IMG submission 161685) | Anoxic zone freshwater microbial communities from boreal shield lake in IISD Experimental Lakes Area, Ontario, Canada - Jun2016-L222-5m | ecosystem: Environmental > Aquatic > Freshwater >...
TATTTATACAGTATGTGAAATCCCAAAAGGGTCAATGAATAAAATCGAATACGACCGCGAAAAGAAGGTGTTCGTATTAGACAGAGTAGAGCCAGGTATTTTTGCAAAGCCTGTTAATTATGGATTCATTCCGCGTACGCTTGACGAAGACGGAGACGCTCTTGATACTCTGATTCTTACTGACGAAGCTCTACCTACGGGCGTTGTTGTGAAGGCTCGAGTTGTAGCAGTACTTAACTTTGACGATGGTGGCGAGAACGACCACAAGATTGTTTGTGTGCCAGAAGATGACAGACATTGGGGCAATAGTGTTAAATCATTGGGCGACTTGTCTGATGCCTGGAAGAACCAAATCGAACATCACTTCAACCATTACAAAGATCTTAAGAGTCCTGGGTCAACAAAAGTTCTAGGTTGGGGCGATACAGACGCTGCTTGGCAGATTATTCAGTCTTGTGCCGAAGCGCTTAAGCATTGACAAATATAGAAAAACAGTCATAATATCTTACATATGGAAAATATTACACCCAGTACAGAACCTTATATAGTAGTTGGCGATAGCGCACTAACACCTCAGCATAGAGCAGCTTCAGCTATTTTGCGCGCCAATGAATTTATGGGCAGTTACACAATAATAGATGACGAGCTAAATCTTGGGCTTAATCCAGAGAAACCAATAACCAGAGAAGTTGCGAAATTGTACGTTGGTTACCTTGCCACTGTTGCTGATATTGACCCAAAATTTGTAGAAATTGCTATTCCTCCTTACAAAAGAAGTGATGTGAAGAAGTTCTTACCGTTACTTGAAGTGCTATCTGCAGACCCTGAAGACTCCCCGGACGAACTTTAGCCTCTATTTTGCCGACTAATCAGATGACGGTTGTCGCTACCCTGCTTTAGATATATAATTACCCCTAGGTAATTCCGCTAATGCTTGAAGGGTAGGCAAAATGAAAACAAGAGTCGCAATTAACGGATTTGGCCGCATAGGTCGAAATGCTTTTAAGATTGCTTTTGACCGAAGTGACATCGAGATTGTAGCTATAAATGACATAACTGATACGAAAACTTTAGCTTACTTATTGAAGCACGATAGCAATTACGGTACATACAGTCACGAAGTTGGCCACGACGACACTAATCTTATTGTCGATGGTAAGCCGATTAAAATATTAGCCGAAAAAGATCCGGCCGCTTTGCCATGGAAAGATTTAGCCGTTGATATTGTAATCGAATCAACTGGATTTTTTGTCGATCCGGCAAAAGCTAAAGCTCATATTGATGCCGGTGCCAAGAAAGTGGTCCTTAGTGGTCCAGCCAAGGGTGATGGTGCGACGACAGTAGTGCTTGGCGTTAATGAGGATAAATTAGAGACGGCAGAAGATATAATCTCTAACGCTTCATGTACAACCAACTGTATTACGCCGGTAGCGGCTGTTATCGAGAATGCTTTTGGTATTGAGAAAGCCATGATGACGACCGTTCATAGTTATACTGCTAGTCAAAAACTGCAAGATGCACCTTCAAAAGATTTACGTGAAGGCCGCAACGCTGCTGAAAATATCGTGCCAACTACGACAGGCGCTTCCAAGGCCGCGGCTCTTGCTCTACCGGCATTGGCAGGTATATTTGGTGGTCTGAGCGTGCGTGTACCGACCCCAGTTGTGTCACTTAGCGATTTTGTCATCATCACTAAGCGCGACGTCACAGTTGAAGAAGTTAACGAAGTATTTAAAAAAGCTGCCAAAGAACCATTTTACCAAGGAATACTTGAAGTAACTGAAGAAGAACTTGTTTCGAGTGATTTTATTGGCAACAGTCATTCAGCCATCGTCGACTTAAACTTAACGGCCGTGGTTGCCGGTAATATGTTAAAAGTTGTCGCTTGGTACGACAACGAATGGGGCTACAGTAACCGATTAGTAGAAGTAGTTGCTGACACTGGCCGCATACTCAATAAAGGTAAATAAATGCATATTTATATAGGTGCTGATCATCGTGGCTTTGAACTAAAAAAAGTTATTAAAGACTTTTTGTTATCTCAAAACTATTCTGTCACTGATGTTGGCGACGAACGCATGGATCCTGATGATGATTATCCGCAGTTCGCTGGGCGATGCGCTACGGCTGTACTTGGCAGTAGCGACAAAGATGCTAGAGGCATTTTGATATGTAGTAGCGGTCAAGGAATGTGCATCTCTGCTAATCGCTATAAAGGTATAAGAGCCGCGCTTGGTCACGATGTAGAGGCAGCACGCTCATCTCGTAACGACGACGACACCAATGTATTGTGTTTGCCAGCTGAGCTTGCCGACAACCGTGCTTGGGAGGATATAGTTTTGGCATTCCTGGATACTCACTTTGCGGCATCTGCCCGATTTATGCGACGCAATAAAGCCATGGATGAGCTAGGTAATTAAATGGCAGTCATATGCCCAACGGTTACAACTGATGACCCGCATGTATTTCGCCAACAAGTAGAAAAGGTCGCGGCTTTCGCCAATCGTATACATATCGACTTAGCTGACGGAATACTGGCGCCCATTAGGCTATTGTCTATCGATAAGTTGTGGATTCCAGATGATCTAATTGTCGACATTCATCTCATGTATCAAGATCCTGCTAGCGTGGTTGATAAAATAATCGAATTAAAGCCGAATCTATTAGTGTTCCACGCTGAGGCCGATGGAAACTTTGCTGAAATAGCCTCAAAATTGCAATCTGCAGGAGTAAAAGTTGGTCTAGCGCTTTTAGCATCTACAGAAGTTGATACCATTAAGGACGTCATAGGTTCCGTTGATCACGTGTTAGTTTTTAGCGGTAATCTTGGATATTTTGGAGGTACGGCTGATCTTGAACTTCTAGATAAGGTTAGTGACCTCAAGCAATTAAAGCCAGAGTTGGAAGTCGGTTGGGACGGTGGCATTAACGACTATAACGCAAAAGGTTTGACCCAAGGCGGAGTAGACGTACTAAACGTCGGTGGTTATATTCAAAAATCAGAGTATCCCGAAAAAGCTTATGCTACACTTATGGAGACGATAAAGAAGTAGAATTGATGAAAATGACCCAAAAACTAACAATTACTGAACTAGAGACAATAGCTAATAATATTCGTATTGATATTATTAAGATGCTAGAACGCGCCGGCAGTGGCCATAGCGCTGGTCCGATGGATCTAGCAGATATTTTTACTGCTCTATATTTTGATATTTTAAAACACGACCCTAAGAAACCAGACTGGGACCAACGCGATATTTTATTACTAAGCAATGGACACTGTGTGCCTGTGCTCTATGCCACTATGGCTCAGGCTGGATATTTCGAACGTGAAGAACTTATGACATTGCGAAAATTTGGCTCTAGACTTCAAGGTCATCCTGAACGGAATCGTCTACCAGGCCTAGAGAATACTAGTGGTCCACTTGGTTGTGGATTGAGTCAGGCCGCCGGTATGGCATTAGCTATGAGGATGAATCACCAGTTACATCGTTATATATATGTAGTTATGGGTGACGGCGAGCAGAACGAAGGCAATGTTTGGGAAGCCGCCATGTTGGTGTCTAAATATAAGCTCAATAATGTGATAGCTATAACTGACCGCAATAATATACAAATTGATGGTCCGACTGAGCTAGTTATGCCGCTAGAAGATCTAAGGGCTAAGTGGGAGGCCTTCGGCTGGCATGTTATAGAGATTGACGGCAACAATATTGAGGCCTTTATTGATGCAACGGCTATGGCGCGAGCAATAGTCGAGAAGCCGGTGATGATAATTGCGCATACTGTTGCTGGCAAGGGAGTTGATTTTATGGAGTATGACTTCCATTGGCACGGTACGGCCCCTAATGCCGAACAAGCTAAATTGGCGCTACACGAACTGCGGACACTTGGCGGTAAGATTAAATCGGAGCACCAATAATTATGACAAACTTACATCTTGTGGATAGTATGAAATTAAAAGACGTCGTTATTGAACCTATCAGAAAAGGTTTTGGCAGAGGCCTGCTAGAGGCCGGAAAGCGCAATGAAAATGTAGTTGCTGTCTGCGCCGATTTGACCGACTCGACTCAGATTAGTTTATTTGCAAAAGAATTTCCGGAAAGATTTGTTGAAGTTGGAATAGCCGAACAAAACCTCGTTACTGTTGGCTCAGGACTAGCAGCTCAAGGAAAAATTCCATTTGTAAGCAGTTATGCTGCATTTAGCCCTGGACGTAATTGGGAGCAGATTCGTACGACTATATGCTTGAACGACCGTCCGGTGAAAATTGTTGGCTCACACGCTGGGCTATATACAGGTGCGGACGGCGCAACTCATCAAATGCTTGAAGACATCGCCCTAATGAGAGTGTTGCCCAATATGGTAGTTATAGCTCCGGGTGATTCATTGGAAGCGGAAAAAGCCACGCTAGCCATGGCCGATGACAGCCGGCCTAACTATATACGTTTATCGCGTGAGGCAACGCCAATTATGACAACCGCAAAATCTCCGTTCGAGATTGGGAAAGCTTATGTATACACTGGCGGTACAGACGTGACTATTATTAGTACCGGCACAATGACTTATCAAGCGATGTTGGCAGCCGAAATGTTGTTCAAGGACGGGATAGACGCTGAAGTTGTCCATGTGCCAACAATTAAGCCACTCGATAATGTAACTATTCTTGAGAGTGCTCGTAAAACCGGCTTAGTTATTACTGTTGAGGAGGCTCAGATTAACGGTGGTCTGGGTGGAGCAGTAGCAGAATTATTAGGCGAAGAATTGCCAACGCACATTAAACGACTTGGCATGAGAGATCATTTTGGTGAATCTGGTAAGCCAGAAGAATTATTTGAAAGCTTTGGCCTAACCGCTAAGCATATAGCGCTTGCCGCACACGAAATTAGCAGTAATAAGAAAGCTAGGAGTTAACATGTCACTAACTTTAGAACAAATGCAGGCTAATTGTGCTGCAGCCAGAGCTGCTATTGCCAGAGCGCGAGCAGAGCATTTTGCACTCGGTGCTTTCAATCTAGACAATCAAGAAACTCTAATTGCTGTAGTTAGGGCTGCCAAATCCAAGAACGCTCCAGTTCTCGTCGAGGTCAGCAAAGGAGAGGTTGATGCCCTTGGGTTAGATAATGTGCGTGACATGGTAGATAACTATAAGGCCGATATTGGCGTCGAAATGTACATAAATCTCGACCACTCTCCTACAGTAGAGGATGCCATTGCAGGCATAAACGCAGGATTCGAATTTATCCATATTGATATATCTCAATCTAATCACGATGCAACGGAAGAAGAAATTATCGCCAAAACAAAAGAAGTTGTAGAAGCAGCCAAAAAAACTGGCGCCTTAGTAGAAAGTGAGCCACATTATTTTGGTGGTGGATCAAATGTATTCACGGAAGCTTTCGATTATGAAGAAATTAAGAAAACGTTTAGTACTCCTGAAGATGCTAAATACTTTGTAGAAGCCACAGGTATCGATACCTACGCCGCAGCAATTGGGAATTTACACGGAAGCTATCCAGTCCCCAAGGTATTAGACCTAGAATTATTACAAAGGGTTCGTGATTCGATTGATTGCAGTATTAGTTTGCACGGAGGAAGCGGCACCCCGGGGAATTATTTTGTCGATGCTGTTCGCATTGGAGTCACAAAAGTTAACATCAACTCTGATATGCGTCGTGCCTACCGCGATACTCTAGAGAAGGCACTTCACGATAATCCTACGGAATACGCCGTAGTTAAGCTTATGGATGGTGTGATTAAAGCAGTTCAGGCGGTAGTAGAAAGTAAGATTGATATGTTTAATTCGTCAGGTAAGGCGCAGATTAGTTAATATTTGGTAGTTTGAACCAGTTGTGGCACAATTAAGCTTAAGCAATATAAACGTGGGGGTGGAATGAGTGATAGCGGTCAACTAGATGTTTTAGCGATTGGTGACGTGGTTACTGATGCGTTTATTAAACTGCTTGATGACAGGGCTGTTACTTATGACAATGATCAAGGTAAATGGTTGGCTATGCCTTTTGCCACCAAGATACCATTTGACCACGCCACTATAATTGAGGGTGTAGGCAATGCCGCAAATGCCGCAGTTAGTTTTGCAAGACTTGGACTACGTAGTGGATTAGTATCAAATGTCGGCAGCGATCAGCACGGCAGAGATATGATTGCCGCACTACATAAGAGTAAGGTTGATGCCCGTTTTGTCCATATAAACAGCGGCAAGATTAGTAATTATCATTATGTTTTATGGTACAAAGAAGAGCGAACGATACTAATTAAGCATGAAGAATACGACTATCAGTGGCCAAGATTCCGCCCTGTTGATGTGCCAAAATGGATATATTTTAGCTCGATTAGCAAAAACGCCCTCGATACTTATCACGATCATGTTGCAGAGTGGCTAGACAATAACCCAGAAGTTAACCTGGCGTTTCAGCCTGGAACTTTCCAGTTAGAAGCTGGCGCTGAGCGTTTAGCAGCCTTGTATCGTCGCACTGCTATATTAGTGGTAAACCGCGAAGAAGCAGTCAAAATAAGTGGTGGAAATTATGACGATATTCATGACTTGTTTAATAAATTGCATGGAATCGGTCCACAGGTTGTAGTGATTACAGATGGGCCAGATGGTGCCTATGCGAGTGACGGTGAGAATAGATTTAAGATGCCATCTTATCCTGACCCTGCGCCGCCTTTTGAGCGAACTGGAGCCGGTGATGCGTTTGCTAGTACTTTTGTAGCTGCCATTATGAAAGGCAAGAGCTTAGAAGAAGCTATGCGCTGGGGGCCAATTAACTCGATGAGTGTTGTTCAGCAGGTTGGCGCGCAGAACGGCCTAATAACTGACGAAGAGCTAGAAGAATTACTGGCTCGAGCTCCTGAGTGGTATCACCCAGAGCGCTTCTAGGTTATTGATTCATTTATGCATTGATCATTGATTCATTAATTGACCCATTTAGTCATTTAGCATGTGCCATTGTGGGTTCAATGACGAATATATTTAATCTTGCTATTTCACTGAAGCCTCTAAACTGTTATGCTTATGCTAATATGTCGTGGGTTTTATCAGAATTATTAGAGGCTCCAGAGCCATTATTTAGTCAGACCGTGCATGAGCTAGAACTGGCTAGTGGTTCTCGTGGCATTGATGTTAAATTGTCAACAGAACTTGACCAAAACTATCAGCTAAAAGCGCGTGAACTAGGTTTAGACCAGCATGACACCCACGGTCAAGAGCTGTACCATGCCTTGCAGGCTTTAACAGAAAAACATGACTTATTTCTGGCTCGTTCACTAGGTATAAAGGATCCCCATAACGTAGCTGAGACTTTGACAAAGATTAAGGCAAAAGTAGACAAGCTTGATATACCGATGACATGTTGGGCAATTAAGCACAGCGTTGCCAAGAAGTTATTAAAACAAACTCCCCCTAAAAAAGTTATGAAGCTTCTTGGATATCGTTCGGTTGATTCCATGCTAAAAAGAGAGAATATTGATGAGCTTTTTGGTTCTCTTAGATTCGTAGAAAGTAGTCAGTGGCTAATAAGATTCGTTAAAACTTATAAAAAGTTGCAACCTCAAGATTTTGAGACTAGAAAGATCAAAATTATAGAATTGCCAGAGAAGCGTTGGGGTATAAAAGCTAACGAATATGTCAACAGTAAGAGACTCAACATCACGCATCTTAAGGAAATGGGAGTAGTTGTGCTATTGCCCATGCCAGTTTCTAAGTTACGAGGCGTTTGTCTTGCTGTTCTGCTACTAACTCTGCATTACATTGATGAGATCAGGACGTATAGCGCACTATTTAAGCTGGAGCAAGTTCGGCCAGACTTTGCCGCTAATCTGATCAATACACTTATTAATGATCCTAGTGACTCATTTTCTTTGCTTGGTAGACCAGTACACTGGCGAATCCTAAAGAAGCATTTCGGTAGAAGCAGGGTTGGTTATTTACCAGAAGTATTTGAACCTCACATTCAGGTCGATGATATGCTTTGGCGCAGAGCAGAAGAAGTGTTGTATAAGATTGAGCCGGCTCTTAAATTTTGGGAATCAATGGAATTTTCTGGTGTAAGTTATGGTGGCAAGCCAGTATCTTTTAATCTTATGGATAACGCAGTCAACTATTGCAACAATCTTGATTACTCGGAACGGGTGACGCATCATCTTCAAAATAGTTTGTGGAATGAGTTGTTGACAAGATATATAAGCCACAAAGACCTCGAAGATATGTTGCTTCAACAGTTGGATCAAGGCCAGACAAAATACGGAATATTAACCAGTTTAAACGGGGGTAAGATATGAATTATACGATATGTGTGTCAGGCGCAGCGGGTGGCGATACTGTAGAAACTTCAAGTAAATTAGCAGAAAGAATCGGCACGGCTATCGCCAAGTCGGGCCACATAACAACAACTGGCGCTACTGTTGGATTACCTTATTTCGCGGCCAGAGCAGCAACAAAAGCTGGTGGCATGAGCATCGGATTCTCTCCAGCAGCCTCTCTAAGAGAGCACATTTATAAATACCGATTACCAATTGGGATATATGATTTTGTTAACTTCACAGGAATGCATTATGTAGGTCGTGATGTTTTATTGGTGCAATCCAGTGACGCAATTATTACCGTTGGGGGTAGATTCGGCAGTCTTCATGAGTTCACTACGGCCCTAGAGTCCAATATGCCGTGTGGTGTGTTGCTAGGAAGTGGTGGAACTGCAGATTTGATACCGGGCTTACTCGAGAAATTAGAGCATGCTCATAAAGATTTGATAGTCATGGACGAGAATCCCGAAAAGTTAGTCGCCAAGATAGTCAAAATGTTAGATAAGGACCATAAGGATATCGATACCGACAGCTTAGCATCGCACTGGTATTTGGACGGAAACGACGGCCATATAACACGTAAAGCTCATAACAAAGCCGGTTGATTGGTGCTACGGTAATCAATTTAAGATAGTTGCCCTCACCCTGTTATAATAGGTGGGTGAATAAATTTGAACTAAAGTCTGACTATAAACCTACTGGCGATCAACCGTCGGCTATCGCACAACTAACAGCCGGTCTGGCTAAAGGCGATAAAGAACAAGTGCTTTTAGGTGTGACGGGGTCTGGCAAGACCTTCACCATGGCCAATATTATACAAAATGTACAGAAGCCGACTCTCATTCTTAGCCACAACAAAACTCTCGCAGCTCAGCTTTATGGTGAGTTTAAAAAGTTCTTCCCCAATAATCCGGTGCATTATTTTGTAAGCTACTTCGATTACTACCAGCCAGAGGCATACATTGCTAGGTCCGACACTTATATCGAAAAAGACTCACAGATAAACGAAGAGATTGACCGACTAAGGCACGCTGCGACTGATTCGTTGCTATCAAGAAGTGACGTAATTATTGTTGCCAGCGTAAGTTGTATTTATGGTATTGGATCGGTGGAGGACTACGGTAATCTAGCAATTGAAGTTAAAAAAGGTGAACGCCGAGTTCGCGATAAATTCTTACGTCAATTAACCGATATTCAGTATCAACGTAATGATATAGATTTTCATCGTGGAACATTTCGTGTTCATGGTGATGTTGTCGATATTTTTCCTGCCGGCGAAGAGCTAGCATATAGAGTTGATTTTTTTGGTGACGATGTTGAGCGAATAACAAAAATCGACCCATTGACTGGAGAAATTCTAGACGACCTTAAGGATTTTAAAATTTTCCCAAGCTCACACTATGTTACTCCTTACGACAAGCTAAAGGGCGCTATTATAAATATAGAGGCCGAACTTAAACAGCGGTTAGCATTGTTTAAAAAGAATGGTCAACTACTGGAGGCGCAACGACTTGAGCAGCGTACTAGATTTGATATCGAAATGATGGCAGAGACTGGATTCGTTAAGGGTATAGAAAACTACAGTCGTTATTTGACTAATCGTGAGCCAGGTGAGCAGCCGGCGACTTTGCTGGATTATTTTCCTGATGATTATTTGATGTTTATCGACGAATCACACATGACCTTGCCTCAAGTTCGCGGTATGTATAACGGTGATCGCGCCCGTAAGGAAGTACTGGTTGACTATGGATTTCGCTTGCCAAGCGCATTAGACAATAGGCCTCTGACATTTACAGAGTTCGATAAACATATCAACAAAGTTATTTACGTAAGTGCTACTCCGGCCGAATATGAACTTAGTCGTAGTCCAGAGCCAGCCCAGCAAGTTATTCGACCGACTGGATTATTGGACCCAATAATTGAGCTCAGACCGATTGAAGGTCAAATCGACGATTTAATAGGCGAAATCAGAAAGACTATCGCTAAGCGTCAAAGAGTATTGATTACTACCCTCACCAAAAGAATGTCGGAGGATTTAACTGACTACCTCAAAGAAATTAACATCAAGGTTACTTATCTTCATAGCGATGTCGAGACCCTGGAGAGAACTGATATATTGCGAGATTTACGGCTGGGTATCTACGATGTGGTAGTTGGCATTAATCTGTTACGCGAAGGGTTGGATCTGCCTGAAGTTAGCTTAGTTGCGATATTGGACGCTGATAAAGAAGGGTTCCTAAGAAGTGAGCAGGCTCTTGTGCAAACAATTGGTAGAGCTGCTAGACACGAAGAAGGTCGAGTAATTATGTATGCCGATCGCATAACTGGCAGCATGAAACGCGCCATGGACGAGACTTCGCGGCGCCGTAAAATTCAACAAGAACATAACAAGGCTAACGGACTTAAGCCGGTTGGTATTTCTAGGACAATAGAAAAGGGTATGCGACCGGAATTAACCGAAGAAGCCAAGTCGATTAAGCTGAATCTAAATAAAATTCCTAAAGACGAATACAAGCATATTATCAAAGATTTGACGGCCCAGATGGATATGGCGGCCCTAAATCTTCAGTTTGAAACTGCAGCTGAACTGCGCGATATGATTTCTGACGTTAAGAAGCGTCTAGACTCGGGCAAGTAACTTGCTAGTTTAGTAGAATAGTTGTATAATATATTCATTATGAGCGAATATACGGTTGACTCACAGCCCAGCAACAACCCAGAACTAACCTATAAAGGACAGCAATTTTCTAGCGATACTGGTCGTTTGTTATTAAAGGTGTCTATGGAGCTTGGGATAATTTCTGATCCAGAGATGGGCGAAGAATTTATAGAAAACGGCCTAGAGTCACTTAGTAAAACTATGTCAGAATGCCAGTATGTCGCACCCCTAGTTAGCGTGCCGGTAAAACCTGAAACATTATATGAGCATATTCGAGGCTACCACGATACACATGCTCAGGATAGGCAGCCTAATATTATCGGTAGATTGTGGAATGACAATCCAGAATATGAAGAAGTTATGGGTGGATATAGCCCCAGGTCTTACGGAACGAAGGAATTAAATCTGCGTTCAATTAAAGACGATGAAGTTATGGATAAACCTCAAGTAAGAGGCATGTTACTTGGAGCTAAAAATAACAATGGCGAAGACGGCTTGCATTTTACAGACAGAGATTTGGCCGGTCAACGCTTTGAAGCCGAACGTTTGGAATATCAGTTTAGTTTAGGATATCCAGACCAACAGCTTCGGATAGCAAATGTCACAGATGTTATATTTCTAGCTGCGATGCACCGTGAGCAAGGTAGTTCTTTGTTCTCAAAGGGCACGACAAGCTTTTCACAAATGCCTACCAAGCTATATAGTAAATTGAATTTCGTAGGCTCGGCCAATGAATTCTTGGCAGATATATCGCTGAGTCGCTGGAACGGTAAGGCTAGTAAAAAAGTTGGCATGAGACTTACAGTAGGTCCTAATCCCGACCAAGAACCTTTTCAAGAATAGGTTCTCTCCTAGTTATAAAATAAAACCGTAATTACCTCTGTTGCTCGCGAGCTATGTTCTGCTATACTAAATCCAATATGGCAAAACTAACACGCGATGATGTCTTGAAATTGGCTGGATTAGCTAAACTCGAATTATCTGAAGACGAAGTAGATAAGTTTACTTTAGAAATAAGCGAGATACTTGGCTATGTCGAACAACTACAGGCCGTAGATGTAGAAGGTCTAGAACCAACCTATCAGCTGACAGGTCTTAGCAATGTTATGCGTCCAGACGAAATTGTTGATTATAAGATAGAACGCTCAGAACTCATGAAGAATTTACCCGCCGAAGAAGACGGTCAGATTAAAGTAAAGCGAGTTTTAGCATGAGCCAGTGGCCATCTGTTAAGGACTTAGCAAGTGACGTTAACTCTGGTCGAGTCTCGGCCTCTGAGCAAGTAGAAAAAGCCTTAAAAACTATCGAAGAAAAGAAAGAATTCAATGCGATAATAGCTACTCTGGCAGACCGTGCTCGCCAAAGAGCTAAGACGATTGACGATAGAATTAAGGGCGGTGAAAATGTCGGTAGACTCGCTGGTGTGCCATTTATAGCCAAAGACAACTTTTTGACATTTGGGGCTGAAACAACAGCCGCAAGTAATATTCTCAAAGGATTTGAAGCACCTTATCAAGCCACTGCTATCGAAAGATTAGAGGCAGAGGGCGCTATTTGCGTAGCGAAAGCTAACTTAGATGCCTTTGCTCACGGATCAAGCACCGAGAATAGTGACTTCTTTACGACATTAAACCCACATGACAAATCTAAGGTTCCTGGCGGTTCATCTGGAGGTTCTACGGCATCTGTAGTTCTAGATATGGCTCCTTTTGCTCTTGGTACCGATACTGGCGGTTCGATTCGTCTGCCAGCATCATTCTGCGGTGCCGTTGGCTATAAGCCTACCTACGGTCTTGTATCGCGATCTGGGGTTGTGGCTATGGCCAGTAGCACTGACGTAATTGGGCCACTAACTAGGACTGTCGCAGATTCCGCCTTAGTTTTAGATATTATGGCCGGAACGGATGAGCTAGACAGTACATCTATCGTAAAAGATAAATTAGGGTACGAATTATCGCCTACAGTAGCAAATCTAAAGGGTCAGAAAATCGGCGTGATTAGCGAGTATATGAGCGAAGGTTTGGAGCCAGAAGTTAAGGACAGTATAAATAAGGCGATAGAAGCCTTAAAGCAGGCTGGGGCAGAGATAGTAGACGTCAGCTTGCCGTCGTTGCCACTAGCTCTAGCGGTTTACTATGTAATATGTCCGGCAGAAGTTAGTAGCAACTTGAGTCGTTATGACGGGCAGCGTTATGGATTTAGCAAGCAAGACACTACTAATCTAGATGATATTTATAAGCAAACTCGTTCAATAGGTTTCGGTAACGAAGCTAAAAGGCGAATTATGATTGGTACATATGTGCTAAGTAGTGGATTTTACGATGCATACTACAAGAAAGCTCAAATCGTTAGAACAAAATTAGTAAAAGAATTTGAAGACGCATTTAAAAAAGTAGAATTTTTAATAGGGCCAACCGCCCCAACAACTGCTTTTGGTGTAGGCGAGAATATCGCTGATCCGTTAAAGATGTATCTTACTGATATTATGACCGTTGCCGTAAACTTAGTAGGCGTACCAGCTATTAGCGTACCTTGCCCGGTGAGCGACAAAATGCCAATTGGATTACAGATTATTGCCGCGCAGCATCAAGACAGAAAATTATTAGAAATAGCGCAATTAACAGAAAGTATTTTGAAATGAACCATCTATTAATAGCGACCGTAAGCTCCATCGCTACTATATTATTAGCTTTATTGATATTTTCAGGATTGCGCCGCAAATCTAATAGACGGAAATACACCGAAAGATGGCAAGATTTGCAGCGTTATTGTGCTAGCAAGGAAACATGGCCTCTAGCTATTATTACGGCAGATAAGTTATTAGACGAAGCGCTAAGAAACCATCGCATAAAGGGCACGAGTACTGGTGAGCGATTAGTTGCTGCTCAGCATAAAATTACCGACAATGACGCTGTTTGGTATTCTCATAATCTTGCCAAAAAACTAATAGCAGAAACCACCGTACGACTCAATCAAGCTGATGTTAAGAAGTCATTAGTAGGGTTTAGGCAGGCGCTGAAAGATTTAGGGGTTGTAGTGTGAGTCAGTCTAGTAAGACCTATACCCCGACTATCGGCATAGAATGTCATGTTCAGTTAAGCACAAAGACAAAATTGTTTGCTGCTGTCGGTAACGACGCTAGAGATGCTCAGCCGAATACTTTAATTAGCCATATTTGCCTCGGAATGCCAGGAGCGCTGCCTGTCCTAAATGCAAAAGCTGTCGAACTTGGAGCAAGGGCGGCATTTGCATTAAATACGACTCCAGCAGTATTCAGTAAGTTCGATAGGAAGCACTATTTTTATCCTGATTTACCAAAAGGTTACCAGATCACACAATTTGAGCAGCCAATAGTGCTTGGTGGTTATGTAGAAATTGAAAGTGAAGGCGTAAAAAAGAAGATTGGTATTACCCGGGCTCACTTAGAAGAAGATGCCGGTAAAAGCACTCATCCAGCCGGTAAAGATTATAGCCTTGTAGACTTAAACCGTGCTGGTACGCCGCTACTAGAGATAGTCTCAGAACCAGACATTAAGTCTGCGGCAGATGCTAAGGCTTACGCTAGAGAATTATATTTGATTGTTAAGTATGCGGGTATTTCCGATGCAGATTTGTACCATGGTAATATGCGTTTTGACGTTAACGTTTCAGTTAGTAGCGATCCTAACGTATTAGGTACTCGCACAGAGTCAAAGAACTTAAACTCGTTTAAGAGCGTAGAAAAAGCGGCAGAATACGAGATTAAACGTCAAATAGAGTTGCTTGAAAAAGGTGAAGTCATTATACAAGAGACTCGTGGTTGGGATGACGCCAAACAGAGAACATTTTCACAGCGTGGCAAAGAGCAGGCCCACGATTATCGCTATATGCCAGAACCGGATGTTCCGCCAATAATTCTATCTGAAGAGTTTATTAATGAAATAAAGTCATCGCTGCCTGTAATGCCCGACGAATGGCGTAATCGTTTATTTTCGTTAGGATTGAGCCGAAGTCAGATAGATACGCTCTTGGAAGCAGAAATTGATAACGAAGCCGTAGACTATCTGCCTATAATTGAAGATAATTTAGATAATCCAGATGTTGCTAAGTTCATCGCCAATTATTTTGTAAACATTGAGATACCTATGCGTCATGACGGTAGTGTAAGTGATAAGCTTGATAACCAAGCCCGATCAACTATATATATTGCGATCTACAAACTTGTTCAAGATAACAAGCTTAGCTCTACCAATGCCAAGGCGTTACTTACGCAACTACTAAAAGATGGTTTAAGTCCTGCAGATATTGAAGGTTATGCAGGCGAGCAGGGTTATATACAAGAATCCGACAGTAGCGAAATTGAAAAGATTGTAGAAGCGGTTATAGCTGAGTTTCCTGACGCCGCCAATGATGTCAAGAACGGTGAAATGAAGGCGATAGGCTTCTTGACTGGTCAAGTTATGAAGAAGTCTCTAGGCAAGGCTAATCCAGGAATGGCACAAGAATTAATTCGTAAAAAACTAGCGTAAGTTGTTTGGAATAAGTTACAATCAGCCTATGAACAATAAACCCGTACGAAAAGCAGTTATAGCAGCCGCTGGATTTGGTACCAGATTCTTGCCGCAAACTAAGGCAATGCCCAAGGAAATGTTGCCGCTAATCGACAAGCCAATTATTCAGTATATTGTAGAAGATTTAGTCGCAGCAGGCATCAAAGATATTATTATAGTAACTGGTTATAGTAAACGAAACATAGAAGACCACTTCGATACGCCAAACGAAGATTTATTGAACAATTTGAGGGCTGGCGGAGAGTCAAAGGCTCACTTGATTGCAGAAATTGAAAGAATAGCTGATATGGCTAACTTTGCTTATGTTAGACAGAAAGGGCCTTATGGCACGGCTACACCATTAATGAATGTGGCGCACTTGGTTGGTGACGAACCTTTTATCTATACCTATGCAGACGATTTATTTGTTTCTCAACCAAATGCATTTCAACAAATGATCGAACTATACAATGAATTTGGATCCAGTATTCTCCCTTGTATTAGAATCGAGGACGATCGTGACTATGGTCGTTATGGCGTGGTGTCTGGTGATAATGTGCGCGATGATGTGCTAAAGATAAATAACATAATTGAAAAGCCAGGCAAAGATAATGCGCCGTCAAATTTTGCTAGCGTGGCTGGATATTTATTAACACCCGATGTATTCGATTATCTGGATAAGGGTCGTGATGAATTACCAGAAGGTAAAGAGTTCTACTTGACTGATAGTATCATCAAGCCTATGTTAACAGACGGAAAAGCTTTTTATGCTTGTGAGATCAAAGATAGCGTTCGTTACGATACTGGAAACAAGCTAGATTATCTAAAAGCTGTTGTTGATTTTGCATTAATGCGAGACGACATTAAAGATGAGTTTAAGCAATTCCTCAAACAAAAATCAAACGAATAGTGATTGCTTTTAGTAACTGATGTATAATTAAGGCATAAATGAATACAGACGAAAGATTCCTAGTAATCCTACTTTCTCTAGCACTTGCTACCTTCCTGGTACTGGGCATAGTGGCTGTAATAAAAACAATTCAAATATTAGACAATGTCCGGAAAATAACCGAGAAGGCTGAAGAATTTGCCGAGAAAGCAGAAGCAGTTGGTGACTTCTTGCATAAAACCGCTGGTCCTGCCGTATTAATTAAGACACTAGGCAAGATGGCCAGATCATATACTGACAAAAAATAAGACAAATTAAAGGGGTAATATTGTGAAGAAAAAAACAGAAAAAATAGCTATCGGCACAGCTGTAGCAGCGGCAGTAGGTTATTTGGCTGGAATTCTAACAGCTCCAAAAACTGGAAAAAATTTACGAAAAACAATTCACAACACGGCATCTAAAACACGCTCTGAAACAGAGCGAAAACTCAAATCAATGCATAGTGAAGTTAACGATCTTATTGTTACCGGTAACGAAACTCGAGATAAACTTCAAGATAAGACGGACGATAAATTAGCTGCACTTCTAGTAACTGCTAACACCGCCAAAGATAAGGCTCGTGAAATGATTTCTGCGCTACACGAAGGTGGTGCAGCTGACGAAGAGCTACAAGTTGCAATTAATGACGTTAACAAGGCTATTAGTCATCTTAAGAAGTACTTAACAAATGATAAAAAAACTAAAAAAACAAGCAAGTAGAACCGACAAGGAGTACGAGACCCTAGGACGCATGCTGGAGAGCTTTTATGAGAGTGGTTACATAAATCACAAAAAAGCTTATAAAGTTAGTTTCGTTAAAGGAATTTTTACTGGACTTGGCACGGTAATCGGCGCCACTATAGTAGTATCTATACTTATTTTTGTGCTTTCCTTCTTTAAGCAGATCCCTTTAATTGGTCATTTTGCGGATAAAGTTAGATCTTCAGTAGAAGTTAACCGCTAGTCCTGTTGTAATTATCGCTTTCACCGACTTAGCAGGGGCAGAGGTCGGTAAAGTCGGTTACAATAGATGTACATATATTTATAAAATCAGGATTAAGTATGGCCAAAGATTTAACTCCGGCAAATTTCGTACATCTACATAATCATACCCAATATAGCTTGCTGGACGGACTTACGAAAATCCCGGCATTGATTGATTATGTTAACGAGATGGGTATGAAAGCTGTTGCTATTACAGATCATGGAACTTTGTCGGGAGCTGTTGAATTTTATAAGACGGCCAAGGCAGGTGACGTTAAGCCAATTATAGGTATGGAAACTTATGTCGCTCCAAGGGGTCATACAGACAGGGATCCTAGCAAAGATAAGACACCTTTTCACTTAATCGTTTTAGCAATGAATAATCAGGGTTACCAAAATTTAATGCGTTTAAGTACGACTGCAAATTTAGATGGGTTTTATTATAAGCCTAGAGTTGACCATGAATTATTAGAAAAGTATAACGAAGGACTAATCATCCTTAGTGGCTGTATTGGTGGAGAGATTGGGGATGCCCTAAGACAAGGCCAGTACGATAAGGCCGTGGCCGTAGCCACTTGGTATAAATCAATATTTGGTGACAGATATTACTTTGAAGTACAAGATCATGGGCATCTGAAGCATCCTGCTCGATGGGCTGAGCAAACTGCTGTGAATGATCAAATATTCAAATTGTCAGCAGAATTAGATATTCCAGTTGTTGTAACTAGCGATGCTCATTACCTAAGACATGAAGACCAGGAAGCGCACGAAATATTATTGTGTGTTCAGACTGGTTCTTTTTTGAGCGATGAAAAGCGAATGAGCTTAAAAGAGTTTGAGCTTCATGTTACTGAGCCCGAAGAGATAATCAAAAGATGGGGCGCAGATCATCCGGACGTGATAACGAATACACGCGATATTGCCGATAGATGCGATGTAGAGTTGAAGCTGGGTGAATACCTTATTCCAAAATTTTCTGTTCCGGATGGTGAGTCCGAAAAAAGCTATCTAGATAAACTCACTTTCTCGGGGTTATTGAAACGCTACAATAATGTAGACGCAAAAGCTTCTGAAAAGATGACTATACAGTCTATGAAGGATGTGTTGCCGCCAGAAGTTGTTGTTCGAGCAGATTATGAGCTTGGAACTATTGATAGGATGGGATTCAACGGATATTTTTTGATCGTTCAGGATTTTATTAACTGGGGCAAGAACGAAGGAATTATTTTTGGCCCGGGTAGAGGTAGTGGCGCAGGATCGATTGTCGCTTTTGCGCTTAGGATTACTGAACTTGATCCGCTTAAGTATGAACTATTGTTCGAGCGTTTTCTTAATCCAGACCGTATATCTATGCCCGATTTTGATATTGATATACAGGATTCGCGCCGCGAAGAAGTTATCCAGTACTGTGTAAGAAAATACGGTAAAGAACGAGTGGCAAATATCGTGACATTCGGCAAAATGGCGGCACGAAACGCCGTACGAGATGTGTCTAGGGTTTTACAAGTTCCATATGCAGAGGCAGATCGTCTTGCAAAAATGATTCCTCCGCCAGTTCAAGGCAGACACATTCCGCTATCAAAATCTATAGTAGATGACCCTGATTTGAAAAGAGAATATGAAGCCAGTGATCTTACGAAAAGAGTATTTGATTTAGCGATTAGACTAGAAGGTACTATTCGATCTCATGGTGTGCACGCAGCAGGAGTAGTAATTGCGCCAGACGATATAGTTAAGTTTGCGCCTTTGGAGATGGCCCAGAAGGGCGTAGTGTCTACGCAGTATTCTATGGGTCCTGTTGAAGAATTAGGATTATTGAAGATGGACTTTTTGGGACTATCAAACTTAACTACGATCAAGAACGCTTTGAGAATTATCAAGAAAGTATACAAAAAAGATATTGACATTAATACTCTGCCTTTGGATGATGCGGCAACTTATAAATTACTTGCCAAAGGCGATACTACTGGAGTATTTCAGCTTGAATCTGCTGGCATGAAGAGGTATTTGAAAGATCTTAAGCCGACGGTATTTGATGATATTGTGGCTATGGGCGCATTGTATCGTCCTGGACCGATGCAGTGGATTGAGGATTTTATCGCTAGAAAACACGGGTTAAGAGAGATTGAATATCTTCACCCTGCAATGGAGCCGGCATTGAAGCCAACTTACGGCATTATTGTTTATCAAGAGCAGGTGATGCAAATTAGCCGTGAAATGTGTGGTTTTACAGGTGGCCAGTCTGATACTCTCAGAAAAGCAATTGGCAAGAAGAAACCTGAAGAAATGGCTAAGATGAAGGCTGCGTTTATTGATGGAGCTATTAAAACAGTAGGCGCTAATCCACAAGTCATGGAAAAATTTTGGGGACAGCTTGAAGCATTCGCAGCCTACGCCTTTCCTAAGGCTCACGCCGCTTGTTATGCCCTGACTTCCTATCATACGGCCTATTTGAAGGCTCATTATCCTGCGGCGTTTATGGCAGCTCTTATGACAAGTGATTTTGACGATACAGACAGATTAAGCATTGAAATAAGTGAATGTAAGCACATGGGCCTAGAAGTATTGGCGCCAGATGTCAACCAGTCTTTTGGAGAGTTCGCAGTAGTACCTGGCGAAACGGTAAAGCAGGGTCAAATTCGTTTCGGGATGAACGCTGTTAAAAACGTAGGTTCTGGAGCTGTCGAAGATATTATCTTAGCTAGAGACATTGACGGTAAATTCTCGAGTCTAGAAGACTTTTTGGCAAAAGTAAATTCTAAAGTTGTAAATCGTAAAACTATGGAAAGTTTGATAAAGTCGGGTGCCTTTTCTAGTTTTGAAACTAGGGGAGTTCTGCTTAATAATCTCGACACCATATTAGCTTATTCTTCACGTCTACATAAAGAGAAGAACAGTGGTCAAACGGATTTGTTCGGAAATCAATTGGACAGTGAGGTTTCTACGCCTAAGCTTGCGTTAGATAATATGGACATTACCTATACCAGCCGTGATGAATTGCAATGGGAAAGAGATCTGCTTGGCCTATATTTATCGCAACATCCTCTAGAGCAATTTACTGTGTTTCTTGACGAACAAACCGTACCTCTCGCTAGTATTAAGCCCGAGCATGACGGTAAATTAGTTACTATTGGCGGGATAATTATGGAGTTTAGAGAAATCTCCACCAAGAATGGTCAAAAAATGGCGTTTGTTAAAATTGCCGACCAAAATACAGAGTGTGAATTAGTTTTATTCCCATCAATATATCAAAAGACTATTGGTATCTGGCAGCGCGATCATATTGTGCTTGTTAAAGGTAAGGTCAACGGCAAAGACCGAGAGGGCAATATTCATTCCGATCTTAAAATTCTAGTCGATGACGCCAGAGAAGTGACTATAGAACAAGCTATTGCATATGAAACTACAGGCAAGAAGCAAAGAGTACTTAAAGCGCCTTCACCTGCAAAAGTTAAGAACACGGCCACATCAAATGATTCTAAGAATCAAAGACTATATATCAGGATAAAGAATTCAGAAGATAGTGCGACATTATCGAAGCTAAAAAGTTTAATAGACGAGAACGCTGGCGAGACAGAAGTCGTATTAGTATTGGGCGAAGAATCAAACAAACAAATCATAAAGCTACCACTAAAGATTGGTATTAAAGATAAAGTCACAGAAAGTTTAAACAATTTAGTAGGTGCAGAGAACGTCAAGATTAACTAGGTTGTGATAAAAAACTAGCGAATAAAGTTCTAGCGAATATGTCCAGCTGTTTGGCTGACGATCAAACATAGACCGATAAGACTAATTAGGGTAATGTCCAAGAGCATATGAGAGGCGACGTACTTTTCGCCTTTTCTTATCATTTTGTGAATTTTTACTCCGTGTCTTGAGACAAGTGTGAATATTGCTAAAATGGACACTATTATTGCGACAGTTGTAAGTATTGGCATCTTACCATTTGTGACTGTTGTCAGGCGTGAAACTTTGATTGTACTAGGCTCGATAAGAGGTACGGCGTCAGTATTAGGAGAAATAACAGCTACTGGTTCTGCTACAATTTTTGGTGTTAAAGTAGGATTAGCTACAGCCGTTGCTGTTGGTGTGCTCTTCACGACTGGCGGTGGAATCACGACTGGCGAAACTATTGGTGTTATTGGCGCCAAAGGCATGCCATATTCAGCAACAACCACTGTCTCATTGCCGTTACTAACGAAATCGCTGGAATTTGCAAAGCCGAATCCTACTTCTTGAAACGAGCTACTAAGTAAATTCTCACGGTGAGATGGGCTATTCATCCAGCCAGTTATAGTGTCTCCGCTTGTCATGAATCCGAAAGCTAGATTTTCGCCTGCTTTAAAGTATGCATAGCCTGCGTTATCAAAAAATGCCCACGGTTCAACACCATCTGGTGTGTTATGAGACCAGTAATTTCTGGTTACCATATCGTTAGCTTTTGCCTGGGCGGCTTGGTTTAATTTGGCGTTAATTGTAAGTGCGCTCAGTCCATTTAAAGAGCGTTGCTGATTCGTTTGCAACAATAAACTATCCGATCCTATGTTGGTCGCGTATGCTAGCACGCCTTTTTTAGCATGGGGCTGCCACATGCTCGTAAAGACAATTCCGGTGACTAATATCAATAAAAGTGGAATATAGGGAAGGTATACGTGTAGGAATTGTTTGGTATGTTTTTGATGTTTACCCTGACGCTTTTGGCTATGAGCACTACGGTTGTTTGTTGCTGCCATATATCTAGTATAGAGCGGTATGACAATTTTACAAAGTAGTCTTAGTTCTATAGCTTATCTGGGTTACGTATTTTCCACCGTAGCTGATAAAGAGCTATTGCGGCGGCTTGTGTGACGTTCAATGATTCTTTCTTTCCTAACATCGGTATCTCAAGTATTAAATCGCAAAGCTTCAGTATTTTTGCATCGATTCCTTCGACTTCTCTACCTAGTATTAGAGCAATATCTTGATTATCGGTATAGTCGGTGATTGAAATAGAGTCATATGATTGCTCGAGTGCAGCAACTAGATAATTATCTGATTTTAGCCTTTCAATTAATGAATCTAAATCTTCGATGTACTCCCAATCAACAAAATCTTCGGCCCCCAAAGAGGTTTTAACTATTTGCTTGTGTATTTTGCTAGCAATATGTGGCAGTCTAATGTCGTTTTTTGATATTGGGTAAGGCGTATAGCCTGTAAAGTAAATTTTATGTACTCCTAAGCCATCAGCAGTTCGGATT
>Ga0194048_10000335_pt1 | contig 22482 bp, 18 predicted proteins | sample JunL225m_MetaG_FD_161685 | JGI IMG/M metagenome (GOLD analysis project Ga0194048, IMG submission 161685) | Anoxic zone freshwater microbial communities from boreal shield lake in IISD Experimental Lakes Area, Ontario, Canada - Jun2016-L222-5m | ecosystem: Environmental > Aquatic > Freshwater >...
CTATAATATACAAGCGTCCTCTATCAATGCTGCATGCAGCTGATAGAATTAATTTTGCATATTCTCCGTTAAAGAATATGCTAGGAAAGAATTTAGCCAATCTAATGGACGGCGTTGATTATGGTGGAGTTGAAATTACAAGTTTCGACTTTGGCGGATCAGCAGGTTGGGATGTTAAGGGATGGTATACTGATACTTGGGATACATTTGATAATACTTACGAAGACGAAGTCTTTACGTTTGATGGATCTACTCTAGCAATAGAATTATCAAAACCATTAGAAGATGGTATGACTTATAACCTGTATTTAAAGAAAGCAGGCGAAGCATCACCTTTAAGAATAGATGATCCTAACTTTGGCACAATAGATCAAAATAATCCTAACGCAGTAATGCCTAGTTTAATTGGTGATGGCGCAACTACAGTAATTGATTTAATTGCTTATGATATACATACCAGTGACAACGATGTATTAATAGTTAGAAAATATACCAGCGATGGTAGCTTTATTCCTGACCCAGAAAGTTATGATACTGCACTAACCGGCGGCAATTTAACTTATTCTACAGCAAGGGGTGTAAATCCTGAAGATATATTAGTAGACGGCGACGGGTTTGTTACACCTACTACAAGTAAGGGACCTGAAGAATTAGTTCCGGGACAAGTACTTGATACTCTTGATATTAAAGTATACACAAGAGATAGCGGTGGAGCACCTATGATTTTTAGTCAAAGCTATATTATGGATGCAACTGTAGTTACATATGATTTAAATATTATTCCAGGTACAGCATCGTCGGTGTTTGTTAAAATTGATAATATGTTACTAGACGATACTCAATATGAAATTGATTGGAAAAATAATACAGTAACTATTTTAACTCCTATTGATGGAGTAGAATTAAATATTTTAACTGTAGAACGTGGCGGTCAAGATATAGTTGATTATGGTAAGTTTGAAACTGACGGCTCAACTATGGATTATGAATTGACAAGAAAATATGTTGACGGTATGAGTATATTTGTAGCAGTTGACGGTATCCAAACTGATGTAATTTTATATGGCAGTGAATTAAATGATAACTCTGTAATACGTTTTTCAGAAATACTATTAGAAGGTCAAATAGTTAATTGGACAATCTTTGGTAATAGTGCAACAATTAATTACAATCAAATTACAAAAGATCTATTTGTAGCTGATGGTTCAACTGTTGAGTTTGCATTAGGTTCTGCACCGTTTTATGCTGTACCTACAGCATATAATGTATTAGTTAAGGTTGACAATCGTATCCTTAACCCAGGCTACAATATACAATTTACAATTCCTGCAAATCGACAAAGAGAGTATGCTCTAGAAGCATTCCAACAGCCAGGCAATGCTCTTCAAACCGACGATGTTAATGTTTTCATTAACGGCCAACAAATATTTGCACCGGTACAATGGAGATTTGATATTTTTAGTAGTAGTGTTATTCTTTCAGATGCCGTCGGAAACATTGGTGATTTAGTTGAAATCTATGTTATAACTGATGGAGAATATCAATTAGCAGGAACAACATTAACGCTAGTTAATGCACCAAATGCTGATCAGGTAGTTGAAGTATTTAAATTTAGTAATCATGACATTGTTGGTCTTGAAAGAACCAACTACGATGTAGTTTCTAGAAATGTTCTACTACCTGAACAAATTGAATATACTACTTACAATAGACTTACAGTTGGTGAAGTAACATTACGTAAACCTGCTGCTGCGGTACAATATGTTTGGGTAGCAGTTAACGGCGAGTTATTAACTCCAAGTGTTGATTACTACTTAGTAGACAAAAAATCAAAACTAAGATTGGTTAGATTACCAAATAAAGACGACGTAATTGATATTATTCACTTTACACCACAAGTGTCTCAACCTAAATTTGCATATAGACAATTTAAAGATATGCTCAACAGAACACACTACAAGCGCCTCGATGCTCCCACTACAACGTTATTACAGCCCCTACGTTCTTATGATCTAAGAATTGAAGTTGAAGATGCTACAAACTTACCTCAACCAAGTAAGAGTGCCAATGTTCCGGGAATTATCTTTATTGAAGGCGAGCGTATTGAGTACTTTATTAAAGAAAATAATACTCTGAGGCAAATTCGTAGAGGAACATTAGGAACAGGTGTGAAAGAAATTTATGCTGCTGGAGCAGATGTATATGATCAAAATAGTAATAAAACTATCCCATATAAGGACGTAACCCAAGCACAAATAGAAACTACTACAGGTACTAGTGATACATATATGCTAAACTTTAAAGCAGCTAATGCTAACGAGTTTGAAGTATTCCTTGCAGGCCGCAGACTACGAAAGACAGCAATTTTAGTATTTAACCCTGCACTTGCTCTTGATAGTCCAAAAGGTGATACAATAGTTCCTGCAGAATTTATATTAGAAAATGAAATAAACACTATTACAGGCGAAATTATAACTAGTTCTATTGTACTTGATACAGCACCTGCTGCCGATCAACAGTTACTAATAGTACGAAAAGTAGGTAAACTTTGGTCAGAATTAGGTGAAACACTAGGCCAAGCACAGAACGATATTGGGTTTTTCTTGAGAGCAGGAACAACCAAGCTACCAGAATAAATACAGTATGGAAAAAGGAAATGAGCGGAATTATGCAAGATAATAACGGTGTTCTAGTTCAAGGTCATATTAAGATATTTGATCCTGATACTAAAGAGGTATATGTTAACAAACGCAATGCCATTCATTACGAAAACATGAGTATAGCACTCGCTGAAAGTTTAAGTAATTCAGGGCAGGGCTTTATCTATGAAATGAGTTTTGGAAATGGCGGTACATCAGTAGACCCTACTGGTATTATTACCTACTTGACCCCAAACTCTTCAGGTACTAACGCTAGCTTGTACAATCAAACGTACACTAAAGTTGTTGATGACAGGGCCGTAAACAATACAGACCCAGCAAGAAATTTTTTAGAAACTAGGCATGTTAGTGGTACAAACTATACTGATATTGTAGTAAGTTGTCTATTAGACTACGGCGAGCCAAACGGCCAAGATGCATTTGATACTGCGTCTGATACAAATAATGCATTTGTGTTTGACGAACTAGGATTAAAGAGTTATATGCCATCTGGCAACGGACGATTAATTACACACGTTATTTTCCATCCTGTTCAAAAATCCTTAAACAGATTAATTCAAATAGACTATACTGTACGAGTACAAAGTTTATCAGGTAGTGGAGCATAACTATGGCATATGAAGTAAGTTATACCGATAGTGTAAACAAAGGTATTATTGTAGTTGAAGATAATGCCGTAAACACCGAAACTACCCTAGGGTTTCCTGGTAGAGGAAGTACTGCATATGGGCAAACTGTTGCAGAAAACTTTTTACATCTATTAGAAAACTTTGCAAAAACTACACCACCAGTTCGTCCAGTTGAAGGACAACTTTGGTATGATAATACTGATGGCGTAAATCAACTTAAGATATACGACGGTACTACTTGGGTAGCAGCTGGTGGCCTTAAAAAGTCAGTAAATCAACCAGCAGTTGCAAATAGCATTGCTGGCGACTTGTGGGTTAATACTGATAGTCAACAATTATATTTGTTCACAGGCACTTCATGGATTTTAGTTGGACCTAGCTTCTCTGATGGCTTGCTTACTGGAGCACAATCAGAAGCTATTGTTGGTACTGACAATGTAACATACAATGTATTAATAATTAAAATTGAAGATAAACCAGCAGCTATTATTAGTAGCCAAGCATTTATACCTAAAAGCACAATTACAGGATTTAGAGCAGGTATCCAAGCAGGATTTAATATTGCATCAACGCCTATTGTTGGATTACAAGTATTAAAATATTACGGCATAGCAGAAAAAGCAGAAGGCCTAGTAGTTAACAGTGAAGCGGTTTCTGCAAGCAATTTTTTGAGAGCAGATGCTGCATCAACTACTAACTATCAGTTCAAAGTTAAAACAAATGATGGATTACAAGTTGGCTCCGGCGGCCAAATTAATATTAAAATAGAAGGCGAAGCAGGGGTTATACAACACAATACTCCTGGAGCAAACATTGATTTTGTACTAAGAGAAGGTAACGTTAATAATACAGTACTACGTATTGACAGTACACAAAAAGTTGGTATTAATAATACTGCTCCTGAAGAAGATTTAGACGTAGTTGGTAACGTAAAAATTAGTTCAAAAACTACAGATTCAGCTACAGGTTTTTTAAAAATACAAAGTACTATTCAAAGTGACGACATTAATGAAGGTTCGCTGATTGTAAGTGGCGGTGCGGGTATAGCACTAAATTTAAATGTAGGCGGTAACGCTGATATAGCAGGACTATTGACTACTGCAAATGTAACTCCTGATAGCAATAGTAATCGTAATATTGGTAGCCCTGTTAACAAGTATGATCAAATATATGCAACTACATTTTATGGAAACCTACAAGGCAATGTAAGCGGAACAGTTACAGGTCGTGCAGGATCAGCAGACAGATTAGCAAGTGCTACTACATTTGCAGTAGATGGAGACGTTGAAACTAACAGCTTTGCATTTGATGGGCAAACTGGTGGATCAGTTAAAACATTTGATGTTAGGATACGCAACAGTTTTGTTAGTAATAAAGATGTAATATATTCAGTTGATAATGCAGATGAAATTTTAGTTAATAAAGTTATTGGTGATACAGGTTTATATCGAGTAACTAAACGTAACTTTTTAAAGAATATTCCATTAATCCCAGCAGGCTCTATGCTACCTTATGGAGGACAAGAAGCTCCAGCAGGGTGGTTGCTATGCGATGGTTCTGAAATTAGGAAATCAGATTATACGCTATTGTGGGAAGCAATTCAATTTAACTTTAGAGATGCTTCGTTGATTAGCGATGGCGGCGTAAATTACTTTGCACTACCTGATTTAAGAGGAAGATTTGCACTTGGTGCAGATAATATGGGAGGACCAAGTGCAAACCGTGTTACTAGTTCTGCTGCTGATGCAGTAGGTAATAGTTCGGGTGAAGAATCTAAAACAGTTGGTATTGAAAATTTACCAGAACACGAGCACGATTTAGAAGGTGATAGCGGAACTCAGTATTACGGCATTCGCGTAGGCGCCGGCGATCCTTTAGATGCTGCCGCAGTTACACTGCCAATTGAACCAAACTTGGGCGGTACGCAAGGTTTAGCATCCAGCGGCGGCATCAAAACAGCAGCAACATTAGGAACACCGCTAGATGTTATGAACCCATATCTAGTCGTTAATTATATAATTTATACTGGACAATAAGATGAGTTATCAACTAAACAAAACAGACGGAACTATCTTAACAGACTTAATTGACGGCCAGATAGACATTGAAAGTACAAACTTAACTCTTGTTGGTCGAAATTATACTGGTTACGGTGAAGCATTTAACGAAAACTTTATACGTTTATTAGAAAATTTTGCAAACAGTGCTGCACCTACCAATCCACTAAGTGGACAAATTTGGTGGGACACTAGTGAGCAACGACTTAAAGTGTACGACGGAACTGTTTGGAAAGCATCAGGTGGCCCGTATGTTCAAGAAACTCGTCCACAAATGGTATCGGGTGATCTTTGGATAGATAACCTAAACAATCAAATGTATGCGTATGACGGCGCCCAAACTATTTTGATAGGTCCGTCATATACTGCTTCACAAGGTAAAAGTGGTTTTGAAATTGTTAGTATATTAGATACACAAAGCAGATCAAGAACTATAGCTAAGTTTAATATCGGTAGCATGCTTGTTGGCATTTTCAGCGCAGTTGAGTTTACACCAATCTATGCACAGCGTATTTTAGGTCTAGTTACAGAAACAAACACACTAGGAACAATATATGAAGGGTTTAATATTATCAATCCTTCAACGTTTAAGTGGTATGGTATAGCACAAAGTTCAAACGCCTTAGTTACTGCAAGTGGTGCGATTAGAACAGCTGATCAATTTTTACCATCTGACTCTAATGGTATTACTGTTGGTACGTTAACTATTCAAAATTCAGGCGGCATAACTATTGGTACCTCGCAAAATAACGTGCAAAAGGTTGTTGGCCCAAGATTTTATATTGAAAATCAACTAAGAGATCATGATTTAAGTTTACGTATTCGTTCAACAGCATACGAATCGATTATTGTTGATGCATTGTACATTGATGCAAGTGAAGGCAAAATTGGTATTTTTACAACTAATCGGCTTCCTGAATATACACTTGATGTTGAGGGCGACTTAAGAGTTACCGGAGATTTAATTGTTCAAGGCAACACAACAAATATAGAAGTTACTACATTAAGAGTTGAAGATAAAAATATAGAGCTTGCATATAGTAGTGAAGGCCTAGTAAACGATCTTGTAGCTACCGGCGGCGGCATAACACTTCTATCTTCAGAAGGCAATAAGACTATTACATGGGAATCGTCAACTGATTCTTGGACATTTAATAGAAATGTTGATTTAAATTCAAATACACTAGCATTTAGTATTAATAATAGCATTAAACTTACAAATGATAGCCTGAGTAATATTTTATATGCAGATGATTTAGTAAGAATTGGAACATTACAGTTTTTAGATGTTGACACTATTAATATTAATAGCAACACTATTACTAGCAGTGTTACATTGAACGTTGTAGCGACCGGTGGAATTGCGCTCACTCCAAACGGTGATATCTCCATAGCAGGAAGTTATAAAATTACTGGACTAGCTAATCCAACCAGCGCACAAGACGCAGCAACAAAAACTTACGTTGATACGCAAATTTTAACTACACCTATTACATTTAGTCTTGATATTACAGCTCTTGGATCAGGCCTAACATTACAAACAAATGTAGCAGGATATTTAAACGATTTATATCCTGCTATACCAGCCAACACTGGAAAAATAGCAAGATTACATACAGTTTCATATTCAGGCGCTACAGTTACCGGTGTTGATGTAGAAGCAATTAAAAATATTAGTTTCGTAGCAGTAGATTCAAATGGTACGCAGAATGAGTCTGCTGTACAAGACGTTGTTTTCGACCCCGCAGGCGCAAGTGGTGCTGTAGTACTTACACCGATTAGGGGATTAATGGTAATGCAGTCAAATGGCTCAGCTTGGGCACATGTATCAACGACTGTTTATCCTTAAAATGCGATAAATAACTTAAAGCACTAGGGGTTATAGAAAAATGGCTTATCAAATAGATAGATATAATAATTCAGTATTAACAATAGTAGAAGATGGAACTGTTGACCAAACTACGGACTTAAAGTTCATAGGTAAAAATTATGCTGGTTACGGTGAAATACAGAACGAAAACTTCCTGTATTTACTTGAAAACTTCAGCGGCGCCAATGCTCCACCTAGAGCACTAAGCGGTCAGTTATGGTTTGACAGTGCAAACAGCAAATTAAAATTTTATGACGGTGCTCAGTGGAGAACTACCGGTGGATCAGCAGTAGGACCTACTGAACCAACAGGATTGACCGACGGCGATTTTTGGTGGGATAGTGCTAACGACCAGTTGTACGTGTTTAACGGTACTGATTTTATCTTAATTGGTCCTCAGAACGCTGGCGAAGGCGTAACACAGATGATAAGCCTGGAGCTTCTAGACAACATTGGTGCTGGAACTTCAAAGAGTGTCATTGCTGCAACAATTGAAGATGAAGTAGTTGCTCTTTTTAGCACAGCAGAATTTACTATAAATGCAACAACTCCAGTAACTGGATTTGATAGGGTTAAAAAAGGTGTAACATTAGCTTGGACTAAAGCAGCTGACTTAGGTGTAACAAATAGCGCAGCAGTAGTAGGAAAAGATTTTAATTTTTGGGGAACAGCAAGCAACGCAGAAAAATTAGGCGGCCTCAGTGCAGCTAGTTATATAACTACACAACTAGGCATTCCTACTGTGTTTACTACATCTGTTGAATTTCCAGATGATGGTATTGCTGTAGGTGATAGTTTAGATTTTAAATTTTATGTTGAAAATGGTGATGAAGGTATTATTGAAAATCAAACAGGATTAGGTAGTGAAATTAAGTTTAAAACTACTAATGGTGTTGGAACTTCTACAAATTCTATAACTATTAACTCAACTGGACTAGTTCCTGGTGCTGATAATACGTACGATATTGGTACAAGCGGACTTAGATTTGCTAATATCTATGCAGTTTCTTTTAAAGGAATAGCAGATAAAGCAGAAAGTTTAAGAGTTGGTTCAGATTGGAGAACAGCAAGCACTAGTGCAAATCCAAATACTATTGCTGCAAGAACCGGTGACGGAAATATTGCAGCAAACCTATTCCAAGGTACTGCTACTGCTGCTAGATATGCTGACTTAGCAGAAAAATATACTACAGATAAAGAATACCCAGTTGGCACAGTAATGGCTGTAGGCGGAGAAGCAGAAACTCGAGCAGCAAAGGTTAGCGATCTTGCTATTGGTGTAATTTCTGAAAAGCCAGCTATCATGATGAATAGTGAAGCTGATGGTCAGTACATAGGTCTTAAAGGTCGTCTACCAATTAGGATATCAGGACCGGTATCAAAAGGAATGCCTGTTTATGCGTGGCAAGATGGTGTAGCTTCAACTATTGCTTCTAATGGACTAGTTGGGGTTGCGCTAGAAACCAACAACGACGAAGGTGAAAAGCTAGTAGAATGCGTACTAAAAGTTTAAGGAACCAGCATGGCAGACATAAGCGCAGCACGGCTTAACAACTTACAGTCGAGATTAGAATTAATTTTAGGCAACGGCGCTGGACAGAATGGGTACGGCCAAACCTTAAACAGTTATCCGGTCTCAAATCTTAGCGGCGTTATTGCAGCAGCTGACATTAACTCTATCTATGCAGATATGGTTAGAGCTAGAGTACATCAAATTGGCACCCAGCCTACAGAAATTGCTCAGCTGGTATCAAATCTTAATATTATTGGTGAAGAAAGCAGTTACCAATTAGGTGATGATGGAGTAACAGTAACAGATCCAAGCGGCAATTTAAAAGGTATTTTAGACTACGAACGCTTAATGAGTCAAATTGAGCTTGATAAATTTTTAGTTCATTCATCTCAGGCATCGATTGAAGCAGGAATTAGTAGTTCTAGGACTGCTGAGTGGAATGGTATTATATACCATGAAGTTACAGTAAACTTTAACAATGCTGATCACAGACGCCACTTTTTTAATACAGGCAGTAATATAAGATTTAACGGCAGTAACAGCGGAGCAATCGGAGACAAAGGTAAAGATTGGAATATGTTGTTAATTGAAATTGGATCAGTGTCCTTTGGACATGCAACCACTTATCCAACAGGTTCGGGCATAGGTTCGGCGATTGGTAATTTCGGATTAACAGATGCTTATCAAACTATCTTTACTAAAGTTGGCAGCGGCACGTATTCTGGCGTGTATGCTGGAAACATTTATACCATTAAAGCACGAGCACCAAATAGTAGTTCTATTCAGTTTAAGATAGAACTCAATGACGTTGTAACTGATCCTGTTGTTGATAATAACGTTGAGGGACGCTTAATTAGTAATATTCAGCATACAAGAGCTGATTCTGCTAGTGTAAGTGTCCCAGCCCCAACATATACCAACACTGTTGCTCTTTCTTAAGAGCAGCATTATAAGAGTATATAAATACTCTTAATAGAGGAACAGGAATGCCCACCACAACAAAGGTATTAGCATCAAGATTTAATACGTTAGTAACTAGAATGAATGCTATTCTAGGAACTTCTAACCTGTTAACTCCTACCTTTGGTTACGGCCAAGCTACAACTGCTAATACAGTAGTTGGTAATTATAATACTAATACAACCTCTACTAATCTAATAGACGATGCGCAATATCGAAGTTTGTACATTGACATGGTACGAGCTAGAGTACATCAAATAGGTTCAGCAGCATTTACTCAAAGCCCGTTTCCAGTTGGCAGTTACAATATTAACGGTGCCTCTACAGACAAAGTTACTGAAGCATATATCATTGCATTAGAATCTTTAATGACATCAATTGAAACTGATAAGTTTTTAATTTATGAAGCACAGCAGGCTGCTTTAGAACCTTTAAAAAATTCTGGAGGTTTTAATTTACAAGGTTCTAGGACTCAATCTGCCGCTGGAACTTGGAATCAAACACTTTCATTTATTTTTACAGTTACATTTACTTCTGATGCTGCTAGACGACACTTTTTTAATTCTGGTGGACAGGTTAGGCTTGCAGGTCAGCGTGTCGCAGGTGTAAGCTCAAACGCTAAAAGCACATCATGGACAAATTTACTAACTTCAGTTGGTCAAGTTACATTTGCTGTAAATAGAACTTACAGTACACTTGCTTATGGTTCAGGAACAAGTATTGGAAACAAAGATCTTACAGGCACCTATCAACAAATATATCAAGGCGGCTCTGGAATATATTCAGGCAACTATGTTCGAGTATACGCTCTACAAAATAGCGGATCACAAATTCAATTTAGGGTTTATTTTGAAGATATTAGGTCAGAAGGGATTGATGAACCAGTCTATGGTGACTTTAATATCACCACACAAATACTTCGTCCAGAAGGTACAGTTACTATCAGCGGTAATTCTTACAATACAGTTACAATTACTCCAGCTCCTATTGGTACGATAGTTACCGACATTACACAAATTTAATTCTTGCTTTTTCTTTAGAACCCTGCTATAATGTATGTTATATAGCCAATTTCTTACCACTTGGCCTAACAAAACTAATATATAATTTAAACTCAGGAGTTTAATATGGATGAACGCTTAGAAAAAGCCCTTGGCTTTAGTAACTATATGGTTACGTTGAACAATCAAAAAAGGGTAATTAAAGAAAAATTTCACGAAGATCTGCTTTATTTTATTAGCGGATGTCAGTTTACAGTTACTAAAGAATTGATCACATTTGTAGGGTTGCTAGCTAATAGAGGCACTGATCAAAATGCTGTACTAACTGATGACAATGATATTCCACTTCAAATTGAAGACTTATCTAAATTTTATGACGACATTCTTGATGTCTACTTTACTGCATCAAACTCATACTTTGCAAAATATGAAGACCTAAAGAAAAATAGAAGAATAGAGACATTAGTTGGCTATGAGCAACAAAACTAAAGGCGTTGTTGTTTTTGCAAGAAACAACGGTAAACTAGACTACGTTAAACAGGCTGTATTTCTTGCAGGCCGTGTTAAGAAATATTTAAATCTTCCTACATCAATTGTAACAGATTGCCCAGATTATTTACGAAATAATTTTGATGCCAGTGTATTTGATGAAATTATCACAGTTGATTTTATTGATTCTAGAAACCACCGAACTTATTTTGATGGGTCGTTATCACATAAAAGTGCCCCATTTAAAAATGACATGCGAGATGGCATATACGGGCTTTCACCCTATAACGAAACACTGCTATTAGATGCAGACTATGTGCTATGCAATGATTTATTTTTAAATTGCTTTAATTCGCAACACGATTTAATGATGTTCAAAGACTCTTATGATTTATCATATCATAGAGATGATACAGAGTTTCAAAAGGTCAGTGATTATTCTATTGATTTTTATTGGGCCACTGTTGTATTTTTTAGAAAAACAGCCGATAATAAAATATTCTTTGATTTAATAAGACATATTAAAGACGAATGGAATCATTATCGTCGTGTTTATCAAATAGGTTCGTCACTTTTTAGGAATGACTTTGCTTTTAGTATTGCTGCTCATATTATGAACGGATTTTCAAAAGGTACTTTAATAACCGGTTTGCCGGGCAAGCATTATTATACCACAGATAGAGATATTTTACAAAGTTTAGATAACGAAAAAATGATTTTCTTATTAGAAAAGAAAGACTATTTAGGCGAATATACCTTGTTAAAAACTGAAAATCAAAGCATACACGTAATGAATAAATTTAGTTTAGAAAGAATCATTGACAAGGAGTTAGCCAATGGATAAGACCCAAGGTATACTAGTTCTTGCTCAAAATTTAGATACTGTTGATTATGTTGAACAAGCGTGTTTATTAGCAATGAGTTTGCGTGTTACTAATCCTAATACACTGATTAGCGTAGTAACTAACGATGTTGTTCCTGAAGAATATGTTAAGTTTTTTGATAAAATAATTCCAATTCCATTTAATGACGATGCTAAAGACAGTGAATGGAAAATTGAAAATAGGTGGAAGTTATATCATGCCACTCCGTATGATAGAACAATAGTACTAGATACAGACATGTTGGTATTGCAAGATATTTCAAGTTGGTGGGAAGTCCTCTACAACTATGATTTATTTTTTACTAGTAAAGTTTTTACATATAGAGGCGAACTAGTAACTAGTGACTATTATAGAAAAACATTCACAGCAAATCATTTACCAAATTTATACAGCGGATTTCATTACTTTGAAAAAAGCAAGCTAGCATTAGAGTTTTATACTTGGCTAGAACTTGCAATACAAAACTGGGAACTTTTTTACGGAACCTACGCAAAGGAGCAGTATCCAGGCCGCCTAAGTGTTGATGTTAGTGCAGCCGTAGTTGCTAAAATTTTAGACTGCGATGCAGAGATCACTAATGCATATAGTAGTTTTCCAACATTTACTCATATGAAACCAAAAATTCAAAATTGGAATTCTCCTAAGTCAAAATGGCAAGATTGTGTTGGTGTGTATATTAGTAGAGATTGCCAAATTAAAATTGGCAATCATGCACAAACTGGAATTTTACATTATACTGAAAAAGATTTTGTAACTCCTGAATTAATTGAACGCTATAGGAATTACTTACATGTCTAATTTTGCAGATTTTTTAAAAAGTATAAATTTAGAAATTGAAGTTGATAACGTATCGTATGTCTATTATACCCCCGTAGACGGAAAAATACACAAAATTTCAAGTTCTAATATTCCGCATGTAGATTATGAAATTATTGAAGTTGCTCACAACAGTGTATCTGATATCATTAACGGTACAAGAAATACTGACGACTTTGTAGTAACCTATGACACTAGCTTAAAACAACTTGCGTTAAAAGAAGTTACATACGAAGAAGGGCTAGATGTAATAAATTATAAACTATTCCAACTTCCTGTCTTTAAAACTATTACTGATGACTATGGATCTAAAAGACCTCTTGTGCTTGAAAGCATTTATGATGGAGTAGATGTATTTGTTTGGATACCAAAACAAGACTACAAAAAAGATTCATTAGTTTGGTATAATAACGTTGTATATAAACTGTTAGAAGACTGTATGTTTTTAGATAGTTTTGATACTGCAAAAGTTGAAATTTATATTGAAGATGTGCTAATAACAAATGCAAAAAGTTCAGGACACTTCTTAGAATATAAAGAAAAATTTCAACCGATTTACGACGATATCTTTGTTGATGTATGGTATGATAATTTAAAACATTATGCGGGACAGCATGTTTGGCTAAACAATGCAGTTTATAAAATTATAAAAGACCAAGATGCAGGTACGCATTTTAGTATAAACAATACTGAATCGATAATTCAAAATGTCTTATTGTACAACGATAGTAACAAATACTTAACATTTACATCAGGGTTAAATCCTGGCGACAAATTATTAGATAATAATAGGCTTTATTTGTATACTGATGAAAAGATATCAGTTGAGCAATCTAACAAATCTGTGATGTTCTATTCATCACAACGACATGCATTGGTTTATAATACAGATACAAATACATTTGTAAAATTTTCTATCAAAGAACGTAATAATAAAAATTTAGCAAACACTGAAACATTAGATGCTAATCTTAAAATTACTGCTATAGATACTGTGCGCCGGGGAACAAAAATTTTAGTAGGAAAAACTCTGTTTTTATGCAATCCAACAGACGAACACGAGTTTGATATAAATGTAGTTCAAAATAATATACATGGATCTTGGGAAATTTATTTAGGTAAGAAAACTATAAAGAGTTTAGAATCTATACATTATTATGGAACAGATATATTATATTTCAGTGTAACAGCAAAGCATGATCCGAATATTCTTTATAGAACTGTTGAATTTTCGTTGCGTGAACTATTGGATGAAAAAAGACGAGTATATCCTTACAAATACGATTGGGAATTTAATAAAGAAGACGTAAGCGTTTACACTTCAAAGTTTTTTGACAGCTACTCACATGAGATTTTAGAATGAGCCAAAAATTTAAAGTTATTGATTATGACATAATATATCTCAGCTACGACGAACCCAACGCTGAAAAAAATTATGCTGACCTATGTCAAAAGGTGCCATGGGCAAAACGTGTCCACGGGGTTAAAGGTAGTGACGCTGCACACAAAGCCTGTGCTCGACTAAGTGAAACAGATCGTTTTATTACTGTCGACGGCGACAATATTATTAGAGAAGAATTCCTTAATCAAGAAATTGATTTTAAGGAACACGAAGATTTGACACATACTGTAATCAGTTGGTGCGGGCGCAATTCAATTAATGGATTAATGTATGGTAACGGTGGTCTAAAATGTTGGCCTAAAGAATATGTGCTTAACATGAAAACGCACGAAGCAGCAGATCCTCGTAACAAGCATGCCCAAGTTGATTTTTGTTGGGATGCAAAATACATACAAATGAACAGTTGCTACAGTGATGTATATAACAACGCCACTCCTTATCAAGCATGGAGAGCGGGTTTTAGAGAAGGCGTAAAGTTAGCATTGGATAGAGGAGTTAAACCTTCTATAGAAGATTTCCATAAGAATCATTGGAGATGTTTACATTGGTTATACATTTGGACAATGGTTGGTGCTGATGTAGAAAACGGTCTATGGGCAATATACGGCGCAAGAGAAGGACTCTATAAAACCATGTGTACTGATTGGGACTATGTTCAAGTACGTGATTTTGAATATCTAAATTCTTTATGGAATGAAGAATACAATAAGATTACTATTGATATGCTTCCTTATGAAATTATAGGACTAGGAGAAACATTAAAGCATGAGCTCAATATTCCAATAGGCGACACACTGTCATCGGATCAAAGTAAATTCTTCAAAGCAGTGTATGAGCATCCTGCTAGAACTGATCATCAGAGATTTATAGAAAAGTTATAAAATGCAAATACCTCTATATACTAGAAAAGACGTACTACCGCAGTACAAATATTGTTGCGGATTTCCGCAAGACAAATTAACTGATCAATACTTTGTAAAAATGGAAGACCCTACCGGCTATTTTGGTTTATACGGTGATCCATTTAAAATTGTTTTTAAAGATTACGATAATGATAGAAAATACTATTTTCCAATAATAGTAAGTTTTGAGCATTCGTTAGAAATTATTAAAGATATAACATTTCCTGACATAGTAACACAAGATATTTTAAATAACAGATGCAAAATACTTGTTATCAATCCGTTTGAAGGATGGAGTTGGGATTTTTGGATTCAAATTAGAGATATTATTATACAAAATAATAATTGGCTTACTCCAGATAAATTTGTTTTTTCGTGTGCAAATTTACATCCAATAGATAATATTAAAACAGTATACTATAGTTTTTGGGAACGTCAAACTCGATATGAAAATTTACCATTCCTTCAAGAAAAAGCACACGTAGAAAAAATAGGACCTAAAGTTAAAAGACTGCATAAATTTATTTGTTTAAATCGACGACCACATGCAGGAAGAATTGCACTAGTAACAGAGCTATTTAAATATAGAAAACAAGGAATGCTAAGTCTTGGCCGTAATGGCCAAATGCCTAAGGGGTATTATGATCAGCAAGAAGAAATATTCAAAGATGCATATCCTGTAACATTTGAAAAATACATTGATCAAAATGTTAGATCTTCTGTTCCTTTACGAATTAATGATGGCAGAAATCCTGAAATTGAAAATCCCGTTCATGACTGGGCCACAGAAAAATTCTATGATAGTTACTTACACATATGTCCAGAAACTTATCAATATTGGTCAAACAATAGAACATTTTTTAGTGAAAAAATATTTAAACCTATTATGTTTCTGCAACCGTTTGTTATAATAGGAGAACCGTACTCCTTAAAATCTTTAAAGAATATAGGGTATAAAACTTTTAACAAATGGATTGATGAAAGCTACGATGAAATTAAAGATAATAATGCTAGATTAAATGCAGCAGTTAAGTCTTCAATAGACTTCTTTACTAAGACAGATGACGAATTAATAGAAATTATTTCAGATATGTCTCATGTGCTTAGTCACAATTCATCTATGCTAGTATATAGATCTTTAATGAATGATATTAATTTAAAAACATCGTTGTGGAATATATTAAATGACTAGACTAGTTACGTTTGGCTGTTCCTATCCATACGGCCACGGCTTACCTGATTGTTTTGATAAAAAAAATTTAGGCTATGGAATTGAACCTAGTAAATTTTCATTCCCTGAATTAATTGCTCAGCATTGCAATTTTGAAAATGTAAATTTAAGTAGACCGGGTATAAGTAACAAAGGTATAATACATAAGTTACAGAAATTTACATTTCAAAAAGGTGATATATGCTTACTAGCATGGACGCATATTGACAGAAGTTCTTTTATAACTGAGGATAATGATATTAAGTTCATTGGGCCTTGGCAAAAAGATAAATTATCAATGAATTATTACAAGCATTTTTTTGACCATTATGATAATTTATGGAACCTATCACTGTACATTAACTATGCTAATTTATATTTAAAAAACAAAGGCGTTATTGTAATTAATATACAGGGATACGATGCAGGCATAACAATTGATTGGGAATCTCTAGTAGATGAGACTACGATTATAACTTCAAATAATATTCACTCGCAGGTTATTGATATAGCATTAGATGGAAAACATCCTGGTATTAAAACACACGAGCAATTTGCAAAAGATTTAATTCTCTGTTATAAACAAATTTTAAAGGAACAAATAAGTTGAAAATTGATTTATATTTTGAAAATAACGGAGTTACTAGCTCAGTGAGCAAACGACAACCTTTTTTAAATGCAATACCTTCTAAATTAGTTCCTAAAACTGTTATTAATCCCGAGGCTGAACCTGCAGAAGTTTATTTTGGTATGTTTGGCGGAAGATTTCGTGCTAGTTTTACAGTAAACGATAAGATACCTGTAAACAAAAAATTTTATTATCCTATAATTTTTAGTCTTTCCTCATTAAGTGATTATGTTAATAAACTATCAATTCAACCAGAGATAATACAGTTAGTTATAGACGGCATGTGTAAGATATTAATAGTATGTCCGTATGAAGGATGGTCTTGGAATATTTATGATAATCTAATAGATCCATTAGTAAAACGTTATAACTTAAATCATAGCCATTTTGTTATTATGACAGCAAAGTTAAACAATCATCCTAAATGTAAAGTAGTTTATTATAATAATTGGGAAGTGACAGCCACAGGTAGGAATCATTTAAAAGATTTAGAACTTGGTAAAGCAGCAGTGCTTAACACAGAAAGTAGGCCCTATAAATTTATTTGTTTAAACCGACGAGCTAGTTGGCATAGATTTGGCACAGTATCCAAACTATGGTCATATAAACATCAAGGATTATTAAGTTTTTGGCAAGAAGGTTTTATTCAGGATGATATTAATTATTTAATAGAACAAAAAAAGCAGTTTTTTCAAAACTTACCTAGTTTAGCAAAACTATGGATTGATAATAATATAGATGAATCTATGCCGCTACGTCTTTCAACAAAATACGATCCTTTTAAAATTACTAATAAGGTTAATCCAACTGACGACCAATATTCAGACAAATTTTATGAAAGTTATTTGCACATAGTAACTGAAACAACAATGATAGATGAAGGATTTTTCAGTGAAAAAATCTTTAAGCCAGCAATATATTTTCAACCATTTGTTCTTATTGGGCAATATAAAGGACTTGAATATTTAAGAAAAATAGGTTACAAAACATTTTCTGCTGTAATAGATGAAAGTTATGATTTAGAAAAAGATAATGAAAAACGTCTTATTATGGCTATAGATTCTGCTATTGAATTTATAAAAAAAGTAGATTCTAATCTTATGATACAGTTATGGCCTATACTTGAACATAACTCTAAAGTATTTTCAAATAGAGCAAATACTATTACTAAGAATTTAGTAGAAGATTTAAAATCAGCTCTTAATATTTAGAATCTATTGTTATATAAGTATTTAACAGGGGACACATATGAAAAAAATAGCAATGATAGGATGTGGTAAATTAGGATTACCTTGCGCAGAAGTAATGAGCCAGCACTATGACGTTGTTGGATATGATGTAATAAAAGATCCAGCTGCACAGATACCATTATTAGATTCTATAGAAGCAGCAGTTAAGGGTAGAGATTTTATCTTTGTAGCAGTACCTACTCCGCATGATCCAGTTTATGGTGGTAGCAAACCAATTGCAGATTTGCCTACTAAAGATTTTGATTACAGTATTGTACAACACGTATTAACTGAAATTAACAAGTACGTTACACAAGAACAATTGGTAGTTTTGATCAGCACAGTATTACCTGGAACTGTTAGAGCACACCTTCGTCCATGCATAACTAATGCTCGTTTCATTTATAACCCTTATTTGATTGCTATGGGTAGTGTTAAATGGGATATGGTTAATCCAGAATGTCTAATTATCGGAACAGAAGACGGATCAGAAACTGGCGACGCTAAGTTACTGTCAAATTTTTATATTCCTATTATGGAAAATACTCCAAGAGTAAATATTGGTACTTGGGATGAAGCAGAAGCCATTAAGGTTTTCTACAATACTTTTATCAGTGCTAAAATTGGTCTAGTTAATATGATTCAAGACGTTGCTGAAAAGAATGGCAATATTAATGTAGATGTAGTAACTGATGCGCTTAAAGCAGCTACTCAACGCATCACTGGTTCAAAGTATCTAACCGCAGGACTAGGTGATGCAGGCGCATGTCATCCACGTGATAATATTGCGCTACGCTATTTGGCAGAACGCCTAGATTTAGGCTACGATCTATTCCATGCTATTATGCACAGTAGAGATCAGCAAGCAAAGAATATGGCACTTAAACTAGTAGGTCTTGCTAAAGAACATAATTTGCCTGTAGTAATTCATGGCCGCGCCTACAAGCCATATGTTGAATACACTATTGGAAGTTATAGTGAACTAGTTGGACATTTTGTAGAAGCTGAAGGAGTTGAAGTTGCCTACGCAGATCCACTAACAGGCGATACATGGGCTGGCCAAGCTGTTATTCTAATGGCACACAATCCAGCAGTTACTTATGCAGGAACAGGTGTTGAAGTTTTACCAAATCAATTTTATTTTTATATTGAACCAGGCAGTGTTGTTCTTGATCCTTGGAGAACTATTGACAACATTAAAGGATCTACAGTGATACATTATGGAAATACGAGAAAACAAAACCATGCAAAATAAATTTTGTAAAGCATTAAGTAATGCAGTAAGTTTTAGAATTCCTGGAGATAGTAATTCGTTAACATTTAACCCCTGTTGTTTATATGATGAGTATCTTCCGTTTCATCCAACTGTTTTTAAAAAACAACGACAAAAGTTTATAGAAGCAGACCAAGACTATTTGCCAGGTTGTAGTAAGTGTAAGTTAAAAGAAATTACACATGGTTTATCTAAAACACAGAGACATAATTTTAACAAGCAAATACCTAATGGTATTGGCGATGAAATTCATAAATTAGAAATAGTACTAGATACTACCTGTAACGCAGCATGTATACAGTGTGGAACATATCAAAGTAGCTTGTGGCGAAATGAAGTTGCTGCTAGAGATCCTAACTATATTAATATACAACCTAAAAGTCAAATTGATTTAAAGATTGAACAAATTAAAAAAACTGTTGACACGCAAAAAGTTAAGAAGTGGCATTTTTGGGGCGGAGAACCGTTACTAACTGACACCCATATGAAATTACTTAACGAAATTGAAGATCTTAGTACGGTATCAATTGCATACACAACAAACGGCAGCATCTTTCCTAAAGATGATGTTTTAGAATTATGGAGTAAATGTAAAGAAGTTACTATAGGCGTAAGTACTGATGGTATCGATGATAAATTTCATTATATCCGATGGCCTTTAAAATTTGATAAATGGGCTAGCGTTGTTAGCAGATTCAAAAATGAAACTAGCTCAAATGTTAAATTTCATATTAATTATTGTGTTTTACCACTTAATGCTCTGTATACAGACGAAATGGATGAATGGCTAGATAAAAACTTTAGCAAGCATCGCGATGGTACAAATATTTCGTTTAACTTTATCAGAGGTGAGGGTACTATAGATGCTGCTTGTACTCCGATGAGTCTGCGAGAAGAAATTTGGAAACGATTAGGTGAGGAACATGTTGTAAGCAGTATTCTAAAAGAACTACCAGTAATAGACTCGGGCCAAATGTTAGCACATTTAAACTATTGGGATCCAATTAGAAAATTAGATTGGCGTAAAACTTTTCCTGATGTAGTAAGGCATTTTGAATGAAATATTGTATTATAGGATTTCCTAGATCAAGAAGTAGTATGCTTCTTGAAACGATTTCTCTATACTATAAAATTCCAGTTTTAGGAAGACCTATAGATGATTTTCACCAGCGTAATTTTCATTCCAATTTTGGAAAAAGTCTATTAAGAAATATACTTCGAACGGATCAGGGTGTTGTTCGTTTTCACCCATTGGAATTAATGAACAAGCAGGACAATTATAAAATTTACAATTTTGATTTGCTCAATTTTGAACAATACGACAAAATTTATTTTACATTTAGAGAATCAATAACAGATGCGCTAGCTAGTGAATTTGTAGCAAGCACAGTTGGCAAGTATACGTATATGCATCCAGATGCTCTTCTTAAACACATAGATCCTATAGAGTTTAATGACGATCAAATGATTAGATTGCATATCTATTCTGAAAATTTAGTTACACAATTAAAAAAATATTTAAAAGAAAACGGAATAAGATCTGAAGACTTATATTATAACGATATTCCAAATTATGTAAACGAACAATTTCCAACTGTAAAGACGCACCATGTAGAAACACACTATGATTATAAAAAAATAATTACAAACTATAATGATATTTTTTTAAAGTATGAAGAATTAAAGGACTGTAAGTGAATAAAGATAATTTAGGTTTTTATCTTGTAGGCTGGAAAAAAATTTATAATAAAGTCCTTGCGCTAATTGAAAGCAAGCGTACTGGATATGATATCATTTGGAATTTTAATGATAGCATTTATAGTAAATTTAATTGGGCAACTCCTATTGAATTATCGTTAGATGAGCTATACCGTATACGTGCTCAGCAACTAAGAAACAAATATGATTATATTAGCTTGCAATTTAGTGGTGGCGCAGACAGTACTAATGTGTTGCATGCATTTATAGATAACAACATTTTCATTGATGAAATTGTCATGCAGATTCCAGAGATGGATAGAAAAAATCTCAAAGATTTTGATATGTCTGAGCGTAATATCTATGGTGAAATAGAATATGTTGCAATACCATATCTTAAAAGTTTGGGGTCTAAATTACACCCCAACACTAAAATTATCATGCAGGATATTTGTAAATCTGCATTAGAATTGTTTAAGAATGATGATTGGATTGAATCACACGTACCTAGTGGACATGTAACTATTAGTACCATGGCACGACAAGCTATGCCAATATTTGATCAAACGCTATTAAGATTAAGTGAAAAGCAAAACGTCTGTCAATTGATCGGTGTTGACAAACCTATGGTATACTTTGATGGAACAGAATATTATGCTTATTTTGCAGATACATCAGTGACACATGCTAACCCAACAGAGCTAAGTTATGAAAATAAAAGAAACAACGGATTTCAAACTGAGTTTTTTTATTGGACAGCCGATTTACCTGAAATTGTAGTTAAACAAGCACAAGTTATTAAAGCAGCATGCGAAGTAGATACTGCAAAACAATTACTTTGGAAACAAGCACTGGTTAAGCACCTGGGCGAGTTTAGAGATACACTTGATCCTATAATTTATCCGGCTATACCTCGTCCTAAATTTCAAGCTAAGAAACCCTCTACTATACTAGTAGGTAATTCTATGGATGAATGGTTTTGGAAAACAGCATCTGCTGATATACAAAATAATTACATAGAAGGCATTAAATATTTAAAAACCAATATACTACATACACGCGGCATCGATGGCGATGTAGCCAACGGCTTTAATTCTATTAAAACTAGATTTTATAAATTATGATTAATGTAACACATTGGCCAGTAGTAATCTACGCAAATTACAGAACCGGCTCAACTGCTTTGGGGTATTGGTTAGCCCAAAAATATAATTGTAAATATTTTAATGAACCGATATATAGAAAGCCCGTATTTGATGAG
>Ga0194048_10000337_pt1 | contig 22406 bp, 17 predicted proteins | sample JunL225m_MetaG_FD_161685 | JGI IMG/M metagenome (GOLD analysis project Ga0194048, IMG submission 161685) | Anoxic zone freshwater microbial communities from boreal shield lake in IISD Experimental Lakes Area, Ontario, Canada - Jun2016-L222-5m | ecosystem: Environmental > Aquatic > Freshwater >...
GGGTAAAGGCGCCCATGACCAGCGAGGCCGTTGGTCCCGCCGTTCGGCGTGACACCGGCACCAGCCCCAGATTGCCCACAGCATCCAGAAGGCGTGGATTGGTCTTTGCTTCCGCCGAAACGAGAAGCTCCCAGTCGCCCGGTGGGGCGATGTCTTCGAATAGATCGATCGGCGGATAGACGGTGCGAATAATGCGATGCGAAACCGCCCAATGTAGCGACGCCGTCACCACCCGCCGCGCTCGGCGTCGAGATAGGCGCGGACTGCTGCTATTGCTGTTGGCGCCCCCTGCAACATCCGGTCGAGTGCGCTGTGCCCCCCGAATGCATCGTTCGGTGCGTGAACCCAGGCATAGCCGCGTTCCGGTTGCGCGAACATGTAACGCAGGGCTTTGTGAATGCCGAGTAACGTGCCGAGGCGAAAGATCGTGTCGCGGGGAAGGTTGGCGACCTCGCCGTTACGCCAGCGTTGGTAGGTTCGTTCCGACGGATCGCCCAGCAGTGTTCGAGCCTGTGCGCCGGTCAGTTGCCAGCGATCGAACAAGGTCAGAACGGCGCGCAGCATCGCCGCCGCTTCGGCACGGCTCACGTTCGGGTCCACAGGCAGCGACGGCGGTCGCAGTGCGGTTGCTGTCACCATAGCGGACAATATGGTGGCACCGCCATTTGGCGTCAATATTTCATCTTGCGCCAAATGGCGGTCGGACCGTTCGTGCAGCGACCGCTTACAAACCCAGCCGGTAGAACCGCGAGGCTGTCCCACAGAACAGGTCGGCTTTCTCGGACGTGCTCGCGCCTGTTGCCAGAATTTTGCAAGCGTTCCAGAATGCCTGGTAGCCGTAAGACCCCTTATCGACCGGAAAATTGCTCTCGAACATGCAGCGATTCGCGCCGAATGCCTCGATGCACGTATCCACATAGGGCTTCCATGCTGCGGCGAGATCGTCCGACGACGGGGGTTCGGCGCGTTCGTGGAAATCGAACCCGTTGATCCGCATCGCCATGCCGCCGACCTTTACGACGACATTGGGGCATTGGGCGAGATCGCGGATGGCGGCGGACCACTGGGCAAAGACTTCGGCGCGCTTGCCAGCATAGGCGCCGATCGCCAGGGGTCCGCCGATGTGGTTCAGGCAGATGCCGGTGCCGGGGAAAGCCCGAGCCAAGGCGGCGACATCGGCGATTTGCGGGTGATAGAGCCAGGCGTCGAAGGTCAGGTTCAGCGGCGCGAGGCAGGCGAAACCTTCCCGGAATTTAGTATCGAACATTAGACCGGACGGCATTGGGTACGCTGGGTTCATCAGCTCGGGATCGGCATCCCACGCGGTGATATGCCGAATCCCACGGAACCGACTGCCACCCGCGCGGATATGGGCTTCCAGCACCGCCTCGGCGCCATGGCCGTTGCGCAGGTCGGCGTGCCCGACGATGCCGGCGCAGATTTTCGCGGTGCCGTAGCCGCCGGACGCGCTCATGGCGGCGACGCCGTTGACGAACTCGGTCTCCCCGACCGGGCGCATCGCTTCCGGCCCGTCCACGCGGTGCATCGCGCGGCACTGGACGAAGACGGTACCGACGATGTTGTGACCCGAGTTCGTGTCGGCCAGCAGATCGTCGAGCATGTAGTTCCAGCCCGGCCGCTCCCACAAATGGTGATGCGGATCGACGATCGGCAGTTCCGGTTCCAGCACGGTTTCGACCCGTCGCGCCAGCCATTCGTCGCGCACCGGCAAATAGGGGCTGTGGGATGTTCCGCTCATGGGGTGTGCCTTTTCAGGAAGGAGACGACGCGGTCTCGTTGCGCATCCATATGGTCCGGTCCGCGCCAATCGCGGACAACTTCGACACCCGGCAGCAATGCTTCGAGCTCGGCGGAGGTCGCGGCGGGGTGCGGAATGTCGGTGCCGGGCAGCAACATGGTGGGGACGGGGCATGTGCGGCAGAAATCGCGATCGACGCAGAATACCAACTCGTGGTCCCACATGTTCTTGCCGAATGCAGCGATCTTGGCTGCGTCCAGATGCGGTCGTTCGGCGAGCTGTTCCTTGGTCCACTCGATGTGGCTGTTGGGGAAATATTCGGGGTGCTCCGGATGCACACCGATGGGGTTCTGCAATACGGCGGCGGTCACCCGGTCGGGTGCGAGACGTGCCGCGTTCAGGCAGTAGCTGCCACCGATGCAGCCGCCCAGGACGTGGAATTTATCCGCACCGACACGATCCATCAGGGCTAAATGGTCGGCGGTGTAGGTGTCCCAGCCGTGATCGGCCTCGATGGCACAACGGGATTGGCCGGCGTTGCGTTGATCCATGGCGACAACGCTGAAGCCCGCGTCGGCCAGGACTTCGGTCCAGTCGCACCAGGATCGCTTCGGCCCGTTTGCTGGATGATGCCACATCTCCAGGCGCGAGCGCAGGCCGCCCGGCGCGAATAGCAACACGGGAAAGCCCTTCCCGAATTGTTCGTAGTAGATCTCCCCGTCGGGGCGTTTCAGCATCGGCACTGGGGCTTCCTCCTTATTGCTTCAACCGAGGAGTCGTTTTGCTTCCTCGGCGTCGTTGGCGATTTGGGTTTTCAGCGCGTCGATGCCGGGGAATTTGATTTCCGGTCGGATGAACGCGTGCAGCGCCACGGTGATTTCGGTACCGTAAATATCTCCGGAAAAATCGAACAGATTGACCTCCAGCCGGCTTTCGGTCCCAGCATTGACCGTCGGGCGACGGCCGATATTGGCGACGCCTTTGTGTACCGTGCCATCGGCGACACGGACGGTCGCGGCGTAGACGCCTCGCGCCGGCTCCAGATGCTGGCCCAAAGCGACGTTTGCGGTAGGGAAACCGATGGTGCGACCCAAACGCGCGCCGTGCGCGACCGCGCCGCGAATGGCCCAGGGCCGCCCGAGTTCGGCCGTCGCCCGTTCCGGGTAGCCGTCCTGTAAGGCACGGCGAATGCGGGTAGACGATAGCGGGCCGCGCGCATCGGTCACCGGCGGCACCAACGTCAGGCCCATCCCCAGCGCCTCCGCTCGGCTGCTCAGGAATCCGGTGTCACCGCCGCGCCGATGCCCGAAGGCGAAGTCCTCGCCCGAGGCCAGATGCTTCGCGCCGAGGCCCTTGTGGAGCACATCCGACACGAAGAATTCGGCCGTCATCATGCTGAAATCGTGGTTGAACGGCAGTTCGAACAGGATCGCCACGCCTAGCGCGGCCAGGGCATCGGCCCGCTCGGCGGACAGGGTTAGGCGGAATGGTGGGTCTTCGGGCCGGAACACCTCGCGCGGGTGCGGTTCGAAGGTCAGCACCGCCAGGGGGGTATCGGGCCGAGCGGCGTGGGCGGCGCGCAGCAGGCCGGCATGGCCGCGATGAACGCCGTCGAAATTACCCAGCGCGACGGTGGCGCCGCGCGCGTCTTCGGGCAGGCCCTGCCAAGTGTGGTAGATACGCATCTGCAATCCCATCGCGGAGGCCGCTTTCTTGCGGGAAGCGCCGATGCAAATCAACCTGTTGCGCGGGGCATCCCGACCACTCATACAACTGGGGTCATGATCCACACCGCCGAAACCCCGTCGATTCACGGCGGGTTGTTGAATACAATGGGCTAGACCGTGCTGTTCAACTCCCAATTCTTTATCGTCGTCTTTCTGCCGACGGTGCTCGCGCTTTATTACGCTCTCGCTGCTAACCGAGCGGCGCGACAGGTCGTGGTGGTGCTGGCGTCGTTGGGGTTTTACGGCTGGTGGGATGTCCGGTTCGTGCCGCTGCTGATGGCGCTGACGCTGGCAAATTGGCTTTTTGCGCGTTGGTTCGGACGCGCCCGCCTGCCGTGGATTCCGGTGCTGGGCGTGGTGCTGAATCTTGGTGTGCTCGGCTTGTTCAAATACGCCGACTTCCTGCGCGGCACCGTGTTCGATTCGGTCGGTGCGCCGTGGCAGCCCTGGCATTTGATTCTACCGCTCGGCATCAGCTTTTTCGTGTTTCAGAAGATATCCTATCTGATCGATCTGCGGCGGGGTGACCGGCATTTATACGGGTTCCTCGATTTTTGCATGTTCGTCTCGTTCTTCCCGCAGCTCGTCGCCGGCCCGTTGGTGCGACACAACGAGATTATCGACCAGTTTCGGCAAGACCCGCGCAGCCCCGCTATGTGGGAGAATCTGTCGCGCGGCTTCGTGCTGTTCATCGTGGGCGTCGGCAAGAAGGTGCTGTTGGCCGACACGTTGGCGCTGCTGGTCGATCCTTTGTTCGCGAAGGCGCTGGGCACGCCGCTTTCGCTGGCCGAGGCTTGGGCGGCGGCCGGCGGCTACACGCTGCAAATTTACTTCGATTTCGCTGGCTATTCCGATATGGCCATCGGGCTCGGCCTGATGTTCGGCCTGCGACTGCCGATCAACTTCGACGCGCCGTACAAGGCGGTTTCGGTGCGAGATTTCTGGCGGCGCTGGCACATGACCCTCAGTCGGTTTCTGCGCGATTATTTGTATATTCCGCTCGGCGGCAGCCGTTGCGGGCCGGTACGGCAGGCGGTCAACGTCGTGGCCACCATGCTGTTGGGCGGGCTATGGCACGGTGCGGCATGGACTTTCGTGGTTTGGGGCGGGCTGCACGGTCTTGCGTTGGCGGTGAATCATGTGTGGGAGCAGCGGGGCCTTCGCCTGCCGGCGCCGGTTGCCTGGATGCTGACCATGCTATTCGTCATGGCGTGTTGGGTGCTGTTTCGCGCCCCGGATTTCGCGACGGCGGGGCATGTGCTGGCGTCGATGGCGGGCGTGTCGGGGATTGGGCGCGTGGCGCTGGACACCGATACAATCCGAGCGCTGACGGTAGGTGCATTGCTCGCGGTGGTGGGACCGACGGGTTATGCGGTGGCAATGAATCGCTTACGGCCGATGACTTGGTTCGCCGTGCCGGCCGGGATCGGCCTTGCGTATCTTATTCTACTGATTGGCGGGCGGCTGCCCAATGTCTTCATCTATTTCCAGTTCTGATCCCTGGAGGCGGTTTTTCCGTCTGCTCGCCGGGACCGTCGCGGTCGCGGCGGGGGTTGTGTACGCCTTCGTGGTGCTGGTCGATCCGTTCGACGTTCTGCCGCTGTCCCTGCCTGCGGATCGCCCGCCGGTCGCCAGCAATCAGCGCTATGCCTACCCCAGCTTGGCGCGCTCGCAGCAGTTCGACAGCGCATTGTTCGGAACGTCCAGTAGCCGCCTGATCCAGCCGGAGGTTCTGAATCCGCTATTCGGCGCGCGGTTTGCCAATCTCGCGATGAACGATGCTACGGTCTACGAGCAGTTTCGGCTGTTCCAGGTTTTCATCCGTGCGCACCCGGCTCCGAAAGTCACGATGTTGGGTCTGGATTATCGTTGGTGCGTGACGGGGCCGGATTATCAGCGTCTGACGTTTCGGACATTCCCGGAGTGGATGTATCGGGACAATCCCTGGCGCGGATATCGGGAGATGTTCAATCTCTACACCGTCCAGGCGGCAGGCCAGCTTTTCGGCATTATGCTCGGCATCAAAAAGCCCGATCAGGGGCGCGATGGCTATACCGGCTTCGTCCCCCCGGATGCCACCTACGATCCCGCCCGAGCGCTTATGCATTTGACCCGCGAGGGGCCGGCGATTCCGGTTGGGATGCGCGCGGGGGCGCCGGAGTCCTGGACATATCCAGCGATGCCGGTGCTGCGGGCAATGTTGACGGCATTGCCGCCCGAAACCCGCAAAATTCTTTTCTTCATCCCGTATAATCATCGGCTTCTGCCGGCGCCGGGGAGCGACGGTGCCGCAGTGTGGGACGCGTGCCGCGCGCATGCGGTGGCGGAGGCCGCGACCGTTCCCAATGCGTTGGTGGTGGATTTCATGCGGGTCACCCCGATTTCCAGTGCCGACGATAATTACTGGGACGGTATCCATTATCGTACCGGCATCGCGGATCGACTGGCGCAAGATCTAGCGGCGGCAAGCCGGGGGCATATTTCGGACGACTATGTCGTGCTGTGGCCCGAGGTGCCCAGCCGTTAACCGAAATCGGGGAATGGTGCTGTCGGAGGGGATTGAACTCTCGACCTCTCCCTTACCAAGGGAGTGCTCTACCACTGAGCTACGACAGCGCCGACGAGCGGCAGGCGCGTCGTATAAGGGGGCTTTAGACGGCGCGCAAGCCAACTTCGTTAACATCGGTGCATAGGTGCTACGCCGGGGAAAAATCCCCGGCGTGCTATTGTCTATCGTCCGCCGCCCAAACCGGGCGAAGCCACTAACTCCGCCACTTTCGTGGCGTCGAACCCGAGCACGTCGCTCAGGATTTCGGCTGTGTGTTCGCCTAGTAACGGGGAGCGCAGCACGTCGGACGGGCTATCCGACAGTTTGATCGGGTTGCCGACCGACAAATATTTACCGCGCGTGGGGTGATCGACTTCCACCACGGTGCCGGTGTCGCGCAACGATTGCTCGGCGGCGATTTCCTTCATCGATAGAATCGGGCCACAGGGAATGTCGTATTTGTTCAGGATTTCCATCGCGTCGAACTTGGTGACGGTCATGGTCCAGGCTTCGATCGTGTCCCAGATATGCTTCAGGCGCGGCAGGCGGGCCGGGGGCTTGGCATAATCTGGATCGGTCTTCCATTCCGGCTTGCCGATCACGTCGCAGATTGCTTCCCACACCGGGGCCTGGGCGATGAAATAGATGTAGGCGTTGGGATCGGTTTCCCAGCCTTTGCACTTCAAAATCCAGCCCGGTTGCCCGCCGCCGGACGCATTGCCCGAGCGCGGCACGGTGTCGCCGAAGGGGGTGTCGGGATATTGCGGGTATTCTGTCAGCGGCCCTTTTTCGATCCGTTGCTGGTCGCGCAGCTTGACCCGGCAGAGGTTCAGCACCCCGTCTTGCATCGCGACGTCGACCTTTTGGCCACGCCCGGTGGTGTTGCGTTGGAACAAAGCCGTCACGATGCCCAGCGCCAGATGCAAGCCAGTGCCTGAATCACCGATCTGCGCGCCCGTCACGACCGGTGGGCCGTCGTCGAAGCCGGTGGTCGACGCCGCGCCGCCGGCGCATTGCGCCACGTTTTCGTAGACCTTGCAGTCTTCGTAGGGGCCGGGACCGAAGCCCTTGATGGAAGCCAGGATCATTTTCGGGTTCAGCGCCTGAATGCGCTCCCACGTGAAGCCCATGCGGTCCAGCGCGCCGGGGGCAAAATTTTCCACCATCACGTCGCAGGTCTTCACCAGCTCTTCCAGCACCATCTTGCCGCTTTTGTCGCGGCCGTCGATGGTGATGGAGCGCTTGTTGTGGTTCAGCATGGTGAAATAAAGGCTATCCACGCCCTTGATGTCTTGGAGCTGGCCGCGGGTGATGTCGCCCACGCCCGGACGTTCCACCTTGATCACGTCGGCGCCGAACCATGCCAGTAACTGCGTGCAAGTCGGGCCGGATTGAACATGGGTGAAGTCGAGGATTTTCACCCCGTCGAGTGCTTTACCGCTCATGGAATTATGCTCCTGCCTTTTTCGAAAGGGCGCTCTTGGGGTTGAGATTGCCGATATTGCCGCTCTCGCTGCCCGCTGCGGGGTCGATAACAGCGTTGATCAGGGTCGGCTTACCGGATGCGATCGCTGCATCGACGGCCGCTTTCAGTGCGTCTGGCGTGGTGACGTTAACGCCCACGCCACCGAAGCTCTCGATCATCTTGTCGTAACGACTGCCCGGTACGAACATCGTCGGTGCCGGGTCGGCGCCGCCGGTCGGGTTGACGCCGTCGCCGCGATAGATGCCGTCGTTGTTGAACACGACGATGCAGACCGGGAGGTTGTAGCGGCAGATCGTTTCGACCTCCATGCCGGAGAAGCCGAACGCGCTATCGCCCTCGATCGCCAGCACAGGCTTGCCGGTTTCGACGGCGGCGGCGATGGCGAAGCCCATGCCGATGCCCATGACGCCCCAAGTGCCGACATCCAAGCGCTTGCGCGGCTGGTAGATGTCGATGACGCCGCGCGCCTGATCCAGCGTGTTGGCGCCCTCGTTCACCAGGACGGTGTCCGGCCGTTCTTTGATGACGTCGCGCAGCACCCGCAGCGCCGAATGGTAATCCATCGGGCTGGAGTTCTTGCCCAAGCGGGAGGCCATGCGGGCAACGTTGGATGCCTTCTTATCGTCGATCGCCTTGACCCACTCGGCGGGTGGCTGCTGCCAAGCGGCACCCATGCCGGCGATCAGCGCGGCGACGCAGGACCCGATATCGCCCACGACCGGCGCGGCAATTTCGACGTTGCTGTCCATCTCGCGCGGCTCGATGTCTATTTGGATAAACTTCTTCGAGCCCGGCGGACCCCATTGTTTGCCCTTGCCGTGGCTGAGCAGCCAGTTGAGGCGCGCACCGATCATCAGCACGACGTCGCTTTCTTGTAGGACGGTGGACCGAGCGGCGGCGGCGCATTGCGGATGGGTGTCGGGCAGCAGGCCCTTGGCCATGCTCATGGGGATGTAGGGAATGCCGCTCTTTTCCACGAGGGTGCGGATGTCGTCGTCGGCCTGTGCGTAGGCCGCGCCCTTACCGAGGATGATCAAGGGCTTCTTGGCGCCACGCAGCACATCCAGCGCGCGTTCGATCGCCGAGGGCGCCGGGATTTGCGCCGGAGCCGGATCGATAACCTTTACCAGCGACCGGCGACCGGCTTCGGCGTCCATCACTTGGCCGAATAATTTGCCGGGCAGATCCAAATATACACCGCCCGGACGGCCCGATACTGCCGCGCGGATGGCCCGAGCGACGCCGATACCGATATCGGCGGCGTGCAGGACGCGGAAGGCGGCCTTGCAGAGTGGCTTGGCGATCGCGAGTTGGTCCATTTCCTCGTAGTCGCCCTGTTGCAGATCGACGATCTCGCGCTCGGAGGACCCGCTGATGAGAATCATCGGAAAGCAATTGGTGGTGGCATTCGCCAGCGCGACCAGCCCGTTTAGGAAGCCGGGCGCGGACACCGTCAGGCAGATGCCCGGCGTCTTCGTCAAGTAGCCGGCGATGGCTGCCGCGTTACCGGCATTCTGCTCGTGCCGGAAGGAGATCACCCGCATCCCCTCGGCCTGCGCTAGTCGGCCCAGATCGGTGATGGGAATGCCCGGCACGCCGTAGATATTGTTAATGCCGTTCAGTTTCAGCGCATCGATGACCAGGTGGAACCCGTCGGTCAGTTCGGTTTCGACTTCATCGGACATGATTTTTCTCCCCTTAAGCGAATTGACGGCGCTGGCGTTGGACGTCGGGCGGGTCCAGGAAATCGCCATGCCGTTCGACGTGGGCGGCTAAGCCCATCGTGTGTTCGAGTACCAAGCGGGCGGCCAGATCGGCGTCCCGCGCTTCCAGCGCCGCGATAATGGCGCGATGGTCGGCGACGGATCGCTGCGCGCGGTTGTCCTGGGTCATCGTCACCGCACGGACCGCGCGCATGTGAATGAAGAGCGAGTCGGTGAGCGACGTCATTGCCTCGATTCCACCGAGGCGGATAATCGCGCGATGGAATGCCATATTGGCGTCGGAATATTCGCTGATATGGCCGCTCGGGTCGTCCCGAAACGCCTCCACCAGCCCCCGTAGTTCCGCCAACTCGGCTTCGGTCGCGCGGGGTGCAGCGAGCCGAGCGGCCATACTTTCGATTGCCGCCCAGACGGTGATGGTTTCTACCACCTCGCGTTTGGATTTGCGCACGACATGGATTCCGCGCCGGGGCACCGAACGGACGAAGCCTTCTTGTTCCAGGACCGACAAGGCCTCGCGGATGGGGGTGCGGCTGACGCCGAGGTCCTGCGAGAGCTGACGCTCGTCCAGTCGTATTTCCTCGTGATGGCCGTAGATGTCCATCGCCATGATCGCGCGCTTGATTGCCTCGCAAGCCTGCTGCCGCAGACCGAGGCTGATGCCGAGCGGTTCGATCTTGAGTCTGGGTTGCTGGTCCGTATCGGACACGCGCTTCCTTCCTTTCGCTTCGGCATATTCAGTATATTGTATACCAGAAGAGTCAAGATTGCATTGTGCCAAATTTGCTCGCGTCGAAAGCCTTGGGTAAAGTAGCGGTAGTCCACGTGTTCGGTTGTAAACTGGGTGAGCCGACAATATGCGCAGCATCGTCCCGACAGATACGTCTACCCGTTGGGATAGGCACACAGCATGAGCGGTAGCAAAAGCGGCAGCCGTCGCAGGCGTACGGGCTCGTCTTCGCGCCGTTATAAGCCGGCGGAACTCGTTCCGATTCAGCCGCGCCGCCGTACCCGCATGGGCATGGCGGAAATTTCGGCGTCGATCGGTGTGACGTTGGTGGCGATTGCCGCTATCGTACTGATTTGGGTTGTAACGCTACGAAATATCAACGAACAAACGGCCGATGTGCGCGAGCGCGCGGAACGCATGGTATCGGCCCAAGCCCTGACCCTGGCCGAGGAAGTGCGTCACGAGCTGCTGCTGGTCGATCAGTCGTTATCCATTCTCCAGGACGCCTGGAACCGGGATGAAGAACACTTCGATTTACTAGCAATGCAGAAGCTGACTCCGGCGCTGACGGCGGTCGCGAACGACATCTTCATCGCCGACGAAAAGCGCGTCGTGCGGCAAAATATCATGCCGCAGGCAATCGGCCAGGGCATCGGCGGACCTTATCTCAATTTCCCGCATGGCACGCTGGAATTGCTGACTAAGGACGGCCAGCAAGCCAAAACCGGTCAAATGATTATCGGCGATACCGGCGGGTCCATCGAGGCTCGGCGTTACCTGATGTACATTGTCCGGCCTCTGGCCAAACCCACGAAATGGCTGATTGGCGCATCGTTCCGCTCCGAAGAATTGGTCAAGCTGTACGGTCAGGTGTCCCTGGGCATTAACGGCGTGGTTGCTTTGATGGACTCGCAGCGCGGTAACTTGCAGGCCATTGCCGGCCCAGCCGCACGCCGGCCGCAAATCGATCTGACAAAATCGGACATGCTGGCTGCCTTCAAGACCAAGGTCGCCGGGACTTGGACCGGCCCAACCGCCATGGATAACGTCTCGCGCATCCATGGCTTCGCCAAAGTGACGGGGCGCGAGATGTACGTCACCGTCGCCATCCCGCAGTCGGAGGCCATGGCTGCGGCCAATGCCATCGGATCGGGGTCCTGGTGGGTCGCATTGACTGCCAGTATCGTCGTAACGGCGGTCGCGGGCCTGATCCTGTGGGAGATTTTCAACCTCCGTGCCAACCGTCGTCGGCAACGAGCTTTCGTCCGAGCCCAATCGGATTTGGAATCGTTGCAAACCGAAGTGGCGATGATTCGGACGCGCTCGGCGGTTGCCAATCGTCGGATTGCCATGCTGCTGCGCATCGCGCCCGATGGTGTAGCGATGGTCGATGCGGATTTGCGGCTGGTCGCTTGGAATGAACGATTTGCCGCCGAATGCGGAATATCGCCGGAAGTGTTGCGGGAAGAACTTCCGGTCGATGAATTGTTCCGACAGCAGGCCAATGCCGGCCGGATCGGTTCGCTGCGCAGCGACGACCCCGAGGCAATCGAGGCGGAAATCGCCCGGCGCGTCGCAATCCTGCGCACCGAACCGACCGGTGCGGTGCTGCCGCAACTGGATGCTGCCGGACGCCCAACTGCGCTGTATATCGACGTCGTGCCCGAGGGCGGCGGTTTGGTGCTCTTGCTCGCTGACTCCGAAACCGCTGAGATTTAAGACCGCACGGGCAGCAGCCGGATGGCCGCTGCCCGGTTTCGGTTCAGACGCGCTCGATCAGCGCTGCGATGCCTTGGCCGACGCCGATGCACATCGTGGCGATCGCCCGCTTGGTGCCCGTCGTTTCCATCGCATTCACCGCCGTCATCGCCAGACGCGCGCCCGACATGCCCAGGGGGTGACCCAGCGCGATCGCGCCACCGTTCGGGTTCACGTGGTCCGCGTCGTCCGGCAGGCCGAGTTGACGCATCACCGCGATGCCTTGGCTGGCGAAGGCTTCGTTCAGTTCGACGATGTCGATGTCGCCGATGCCCAGACCCATATGCGCGAGCAGCTTCTGCACTGCCGGGGCGGGGCCGATGCCCATGATCCGCGGCGGTACGCCTGCCGTGACCATCGACACGATACGCGCACGCGGCGTCAGGCCGTGGCGCTTCGCTGCTTCTTCCGACGCGATAATCAGCGCGGCGGCGCCGTCGTTCACGCCCGAGGCATTGCCGGCGGTCACCGTGCCGGGATCGCGGAAGGGGGTCTTCAGCTTGGCCAGCATTTCCATCGTCGTGTCGTGCCGAGGATGCTCGTCTTGAGACACCACGGTGTCGCCCTTACGGCCTTTAATCGTGACCGGCACGATTTCGCGGGTGTAGAAGCCGCTTTCTTGCGCTTTCTTGTTCCGCATTTGGCTGCGATACGCGAACGCATCTTGGTCGGCGCGGCTGATTTGGAATTCCTCGGCCACGTTCTCGCCGGTTTCCGGCATCGCATCGGTGCCGTACACCTTCTTCATCGCCGCGTTCACGAAGCGCCAGCCGATGGTGGTGTCGTAAATTTCGCTGGAGCGGGAGAACGCCTCCGTCGCCTTGCCCATCACGAACGGCGCGCGGGTCATGCTTTCAACGCCGCCGGCCAACATAAATTGGGCGTCGCCGCCACGGATGGCGCGTGCCGCCGAACCCACCGCATCGAGACCCGAACCGCAGAGGCGGTTGATTGTGGAGCCGGGAACGGTCGTCGGCAGGCCGGCCAGCAGCACGGCCATGCGCGCAACATTGCGGTTGTCCTCGCCAGCCTGATTGGCGCAGCCCATGATGCAATCGTCCAGTGCATCCCAGTCGATACCGGCATGGCGTTCTTTCAGCGCGCGGATCGGATGTGCGGCGAGGTCGTCGGTGCGGACATCCCGCAGCGCACCGGCATAACGGCCGATCGGCGTGCGGGCGAAGTCGCAGATAAAGGCTTCGGCCATATGAGTTTCTCCCTATGCGATGCCGGTCTGGGAACGTTTGCCGGCGGTGGCAATCGGTTTAACGCGCACTGAATGGATAGCCAAGGTTCGAAGCATATTGCGGTGCAGCACCGCTCCGCCCTAGGCTCCCCGAATGTTGAGGTTTCTCATTCGCCGCGCCGTGCTTGCCGTTTTGGTCTGCCTGACCGTGCTAGTGGTTGCTTTCGCGCTGACGCGGCTGTCGGGCGACCTTGCGGTTTCGATTGCCGGGCCGAACGCGACGTCGGAAGACGTGGCCACGATCCGAAAAAACTACGGTCTGGACCGCCCCATTCCCGTGCAATTCCTGGATTGGGCGGCAAAAGCGGCATCTGGCGATCTCGGCCGGTCCTACCTTTACCGCGCCCCCGTCGCCGGTCTGATCAAGGACAGATTGCCGATCACGCTCGGCCTCGGCGTGAGCGGGCTGGCTATCGCGCTGCTGACCGCCATCCCGTTGGGCATCCTTTCGGCCATGCGGGAGGGGACTTTCATCGACCGCGCCATCGGATCGGTTGCGCTGATCGGCCAAGCCATGCCGAGTTTTTGGCTGGGTTTGGTGCTGGTGATTTTCTTCGGCCTGAAATTGCAATGGTTGCCGATTTCCGGCGTCGATACCTGGGACGGCTACATCATGCCCGGCATTGTGTTGGCGTTCTCCGCCATTCCCGCTTTGATGCGCTTGACCCGAGCCGGAATGATCGAGGCTTTGTCGTCCGATTATATTCGCACGGCGCGGGCGAAAGGTCTGAGCACCGCGTCGATTGTGCTGAAACACGCGCTCCGCAACGCTGCCATGCCCGTCGTCTCCGTCGCCGCAGTCCAACTCGGTTTCATGCTCGGGGGATCCATTGTGATCGAAACGGTCTTTGCCCTACACGGGGTCGGCTATCTAGCTTGGGAGTCGATCAGTAAGAACGATTTCCCGGTGGTGCAGGCCGTCGTAATGTTGCTCGCTATGATCTATATCGGTTTGACCTTGCTCGCCGACTTGATGAACGCGGTGCTCGATCCTCGGTTACGGGCCGGATGACCGCTCGCACGCTCTCGACCGGACTCGGCATAGCAATTGTCGGCTTCATTCTGTTTGTCGCGCTGGCCGCAGGCTGGCTCGCGCCGCACGATCCTTTCGCCCAAGATTTGATGAAGCGCATGATCCCGCCAAGTTGGATGGATGGCGGCTCGACCGAGCACTGGCTAGGCACGGATCAACTGGGGCGGGATTATTTGTCGCGGCTGGTTTATGGCGCCCGTATTTCGTTGCTAATCGGTACGTTGACTGTGGTGACCTCGGGTACGATCGGCACGACTTTGGGCGTGGTCGGCGGTTATTTCGGTGGGCGCACCGACGATGTCGTGATGTTCGCCATCACCTGCCGGCTCGCCATTCCGTTGATATTGGTCGCACTGACTGTCGTCGCGCTGGTCGGCAGTTCCCTCACCGTTGTCGTCCTGACGCTCGGTTTGCTGCTGTGGGAACGGTTCGCCGTGGTCGCCCGCACGACCACAATGCAAGTCCGGAACCTGGATTATGTCGCCGCCGCGCGGGCCGCTGGGGCATCCACACCGCATATTTTGTTGAAGGAAATCCTGCCGAATATTCTGACGCATTTGGTGGTCGTCGCCACCTTGGAAATGGCGCTGGCGATCTTATTGGAAGCCGCTTTGTCCTTCCTCGGTCTGGGCGTGCCACCGCCGTTGCCGTCCTGGGGGCTGATGATCGCCGAAGCCAAGGACTACATGTTTTTCAGCCCCTGGGTCATCGTTGTGCCCGGTGTTGCACTGTTCGTGTTGGTGTTCGGTATCAATTTGTTGGGCGATGGGCTGCGCGATTTGCTTGGGGTTTCTCAACGGCGATGAGACCGGTGCTGGAAATCGAAAACCTCCGGGTGGGGTTTCAAGATGGTACTGCCGCCGTTCGTGGCGTGTCGCTGAAAGTGGCGCGCGGCGAGACCCATTGTTTGGTCGGCGAGTCCGGTTGCGGCAAATCGGTCACGGCACTGTCGACGATGAATTTGCTCGCGCGCGGAGCTAAGCGGTCCGCCGACGTCATGCGCTTTCACGATCGCGATCTGACTCGTTTGTCCGATCGCGATATGGCGCGTTTACGCGGCGACAAAATGGCGATGATTTTTCAGGAGCCGATGACCAGCCTAAATCCTGCCTACACCATAGGTTCGCAAATGGCGGAGGTTTTGGAACGCCATCGCCACGTCTCGCGGGCGAAAGGCTTGGAACGTGCGGCCGAGTTGCTGGGACGGGTCGGTATTACCGCGCCGGGGATGCGCCTGGCGCAATATCCGCATCAGCTATCTGGCGGTCTCCGCCAGCGCGTCATGATCGCCATGGCATTGATGTGCGAGCCGGAACTGCTCATCGCGGACGAACCCACCACCGCGCTGGACGTGACGGTGCAGGCGCAAATCCTGCGCCTGTTGCAGGAATTGCAGCGCGAACTCGGGCTGGCACTGCTGCTGATTACCCACGATCTGGGTATTGTCGCTCGCATGGCGCAGCGTGTGTCGGTCATGTACGCCGGGCAAGTGGTCGAGAGCGGTTCGGCCGAGGCGTTGTTTCACTCCCCTACCCATCCCTATACGCGCGGGTTGCTCGCTTGCGTCCCGATCCCCGGAAAAACGCCGCGCGACCAGCCGCTTGGCAGTATTCCCGGCGTTGTGCCGCGCATTGGGGCGGGGTTCGCGGGCTGCGCTTTTCGCGATCGTTGCACCCATGCGGTCGCGGCTTGTGCTGGCACTATTCCGCGACGAACGATATCGACCGAGCACGAAACGATCTGTACGATGGCGGCGGCATGATCGAGGCTCGGGACGCATACCGTCATTTCTCCGGCCGTACAGGAATGTTTTCTGCCGACCGGGTGGTACGTGCCGTCGACGGCGTGTCCTTCAACCTGGCGGCAGGAGGCGTGTTAGGCATCGTCGGTGAGTCCGGATGCGGTAAATCCACGCTGGGTCGCATGATCCTCGGCCTGTTGCCGCCCAGCGCCGGGGATATCCTAGTCGAGGGCCAAAGCTTGGCGAAGCTCGATCGGCGGGAGCGTGCGCGGTTGATCCAGCCGATTTTTCAGGACCCGTTTTCGTCGTTGAACCCCCGCCAGCGTATTCGTGAGATTGTCGGTTTGCCGCTGGCCGCACAGGGCAGCGTGTCGGCGGCCAAGCAACGGGCAGAGGTCATGGACATGCTCGTGCGCGTTGGACTGCCGGCCGAGATGGCGGAACGTTACCCCGCGCAACTATCCGGAGGCCAGCGCCAGCGCGTGGCAATCGCTCGGGCATTGGTGCTGCGCCCGCGCATCGTGGTTTGCGATGAACCTACCAGCGCACTGGATGTTTCCGTGCAGGCGCAAATCTTGAACCTGTTGGCCGATCTACGCCGGGAATTGGGCCTGACGTATATTTTCATCAGTCACAACCTCGCGGTGGTCGAACATGTGGCGACCGAGGTCGCGGTTATGTACCTCGGTCGCTTCGTGGAACAAGCACCGTCGGAGGAATTGTTCGCCCGGCCGCGCCATCCCTATACGCGCGCGCTATTGGAATCGGTGCTAACGGCGGAACCGGGCATTCCGATTTCGGACGTCGGTCTGGGCGATAGCTATCCCGATCCCGCGAACATCCCCTCGGGATGCCGGTTCCATCCACGTTGTCCTGTGGCGACGGCCCGATGCCGCACCGAAACCCCGATCGGTCCGCGCCCCGGCGGCCGGATCGCGGAGTGCCATTTCGCAGACTGACGAGAAAATTTACCTGAGCAAATTTTCCTCTATCGGCGGGTGAATTATGCCCCGCGATCCGACCCACCCGGTTATCCCGGCGTAGGCCGGGGTCCACGACATGGGACATTACGGACTTCGCCCGTCGTCTTTTTTTCCTCCATTTTCGGAGTCAAATCTTTGAAACTCTCGACAAAAACCTGGATCGGTCAGGTTACGACCGGTCACGGCTTCATGCTGCTCGCGCCGACGTTGCTGGCGGTGTTCGCTGGCACGATGTCCTGGGACGTCGCATTTCCGTTGCTGGTAGCGGGCGCGGTCGGTCTAGCGTGGCCGGAGAACGGTCCGTTGAAGGATGCCGCGCAGGCCGTCGCGGCCGATTTGGAAAAACTCTACACCCAATACAACAGCAATGTCGTCGCCATGGCCGCCAACGCGCCGCTTCCGCCAGACCCAAACAAGATGTCGGTCGGCATTGCGGTGCTCGCGGCGATCGGGCTGTCGCTCGCGGCATGCACCGGACAAACGCCGGCGCAGCAGGCAGCGGAATTGCGGATGGCCGAATGCATTGCCGATACCGCCGCCAGGATCGCACTCGGTACGACTGAGACGGTCGATCCCGTCTGTGAGCCGATGCCCTAGGCGGCGACCCGTCGACGTTTCGGCGTCGGTGCGGGAGTCGCGACCTCATCGGGGTTGGCCAAGGCTTTCAACAGCGCGTCCCGCAATTGTGCCAATTTGCGTTCGTTCGAAATTTTCAACCCGAACACATCCTTGACGTAGAACACGTCGACCGCCCGCACCCCGTAGGTGGTGACGTGGGCCGAGGCGATTTGCAGCCCTTGTTCGCTGATCGCCGCGGTCACGTCGTGCAACAATCCAGGTCGATCTCGGCCGTTGACTTCCAGCACCGTGTGCGTGTTCGACGCGCGGTTGTCGATCACCACGCGCGGCGGAGCATGGATCGCCTGCATGCGGCGACCTAGCACCAGTTTCGACAATTTCTTGATTTCGGTGTTCAACCGCAACCGGCCGGACAATGCTTGCTCGATCAGAACCGACAGGCGGGCCAGCCGGTGCGGGGCGTCGAATGTGCCGCCGGAAGCGTCTTGAATCCAGAACGTATCCAGCGCCATGCCATTGGTCATCGTGTGGATACGTGCATCCACGATCGATGCCCCGGCCACTGCCAACGCCCCGGATATTTTGCTGAATAGGCCTGCATGATCGGCGCAATAGACCGTCACTTCGGTCACCGATCGCGCCGGCAACGGTTGCGTATCGACCGTGAGCGGAGCCTGGCGTTTTTCCGCGTCGCGCAACAGGCTGGCATGTCGAGCGTGGGTCTCTGGGTCGAACGAGAGCCAGTAGCTGGGATAGCCGAGTTCGGTGAACAGGCCGATGTCTTCGTCGGTCCAACCGGTTAGTAGCGCCGACGCCGCCTGCTTGGCGCGCTGCACGCGCACATCGCGTTCGGTCGTTGCCAGCCCGCCGGCTAGCACTTCGGCGACGCGGGAATAGAGTTCCCGCAACAAAGCGGCTTTCCAGCCGTTCCACACTTTCGCCGACACCGCACGCATATCCGCGACAGTCAGCACCAATAGCAACCGCAGTCGTTCGGGCGATTGGATCGTATCTGCCAAATCCATAATCGTTTTGGGATCGTCGATATCCCGTTTGAATGCTGTGGTGCTCAGCAGCAAATGGTGCAGCACCAGCCAGGAAACGGTGTCGGTTTCCTCGGCCGATAACCCCAAAGCCGGGCCGATATACAATGCTACTTCCGCACCGAGTTCGGAATGATCTCCGCCGCGTCCCTTACAGATATCGTGCAGTAGCATGGCTAGGTAGAGGGAACGGCGGGATTGGATTTGGTCTATCAGGCTGGAAGCAACCGGTGCGATCTCTGCCAATTCGCCGCGTTCCAGTCCGTTCAGGACGCGAACGGCTTCGATTGTATGCTCATCGACGGTAAAGATATGGTAGGAGTCGAATTGCATTTGACCGACAATGCGGGCCCAATCCGGCAGGAAGCGGCCGATGAATCCTGTCTCGTTCAGGACGTTCAGCCACTTTGCGCCGTCGGGATTGCCGGCGTGGCCGCGCGCGGCCGGCTGGCGTCCGCACAGCAAATCCATGAAGGCGTCGGCGGCTAGCGGATCGTCGCGCAGCGCGATGGCACGACGCTCATTCTGAATGAACGACCGGATCGCCAACGGATGCAAATCCAAATTGCGATCGCGGGCCACGCGTAGAATACGCAGCATCTGTAACGGTTCGGAGTCGAAGTCGCGCCCGCCGACCGGCAGCAATTTGCCTTCGGCCAGGACAAAGCCGGATGCGAGCAGCGCTTTGTCGGTCTCGGCCTCGATGGCGGGCGGACCCAGCGCGGCGCGCATTATGGCGGGTTCCATGATGCGGGTCAGACGGGCGATTTCGCGCGCGTTTAGGAAGTAATGGCGCATGAAACGTTCGACGCCGTCCTGGCGTCCATGCCGTTGGTAGCCCATGCGGGCACCGATCACCGGTTGCACATCGAAGGTCAGGCGTTCTTCCGCGCGCCCGGCGACGTAATGCAGGTGGAAGCGGACGGTCCACAGGAATTCCCAAGCGCGCCGGCCGTGCCGCGCTTCGGCGTGCGTCAAAACGCCGCCGATATCCGCGAGCTCGCCCATCGTTTGGGTATCGAACACGTACCGCGAAATCCAATACAGCGTTTGCAGATCGCGCAGTCCGCCGCGGCCTTCTTTCATGTTGGGTTCTACCAGAAACGCGCTTTCGCCATACCGGCGATGGCGCGCCTGACGCTCGGCCTGCTTCGCCAGGATATAATCGGCGGCACCCGCCTCCTTGCAAGCCGCTCGGAAACGGCGATGGAACGATGCGAATAGCGCCTCGTTGCCGGTGACGTGGCGGGCGTCCAGCAATGCGGTGCGGATGGTGTTGTCCTTGGCCCCCTCGACCAGACAATCTTCGATCGAGCGCGTGGCGTGCCCGACTTTCAACCCGAGATCCCATAGGAAGTACAGCATGTACTCCACCACCCTTAACGAATGGGCGGACGGGTCCTCGGCGGTCAGGAACAGTAGGTCGATGTCGCTGAACGGCGCCAGCACCCCGCGCCCATAGCCGCCGGTTGCGGCGATGCTGAGATTTGCCGGCTCGTTGAAGCCCAACTCGTCCGTCGCGTGCTCGTAAAGAATGCCGATGACGCCGTCGATCAAATTGCCCAACAGGCGCGCGGCTTGCAGCCCGGTGAATTGCTCCTGCTCGAACGCGTTCTGCACATAGGCCTGGATACGGGCGAGGTGACGACGAAATGCCGCGACCGCCTGATCGCGCGGAATCGCGCCTTTTTCTTCCTCGCGTAGGGCTGCGAGGGCGTCGGACAGGACGTGAGCGGCCGCCTCGGGGGCACGAGGCAATGGGATCGGTGTCAACATGGCCGAAAGCCTAGTATCACCCGGCGCCCTCGGGAATAGGGAACTCGGCTTTTAAGCGGTAAAGCGCGTCTAAAGCCTCCCGTGGGGTCATTCGGTCGGGATCGAATGCTGCTAACGCCTTTGTAAAAGGATCGGTTTCCTGAACGGGGGCTGTTTCCGCGATAGCGAACAGCGGCAAGGCCCCCAACGGCGCACCGGACCCGAGCGGCCCGCCGTGCTTTTCCAATGCGGTCAGCAAGGCGCCGGCGCGCCGTACCACTGGCGAGGGGACGCCGGCGAGTTCCGCGACGTGCACGCCCCAGGACCGGCCGGCCGCGCCTTCCGCAACCTCATGCAAAAAGACGACGGTTCCTTTCCATTCCTTCACCCGCATCGTGTGCGGTCGCAGGCGAGGCAAGCGATCGGCCAAACCGGCGAGTTCGTGGAAGTGGGTGGCGAAAATGGTGCGGCAGCGGATGGACGAGTGCAACGCCTCCAGCACCGCCCAGGCGATCGCCAGACCGTCCAAGGTCGCGGTGCCACGGCCGATTTCGTCGACCACAACCAGGGAGCGTGGCCCAGCTTGATGCAGGATAGCGGCGGTTTCGGTCATTTCCACCATGAATGTGGACCGCCCGCGCGCCAGATCGTCCGCTGCGCCGACCCGGCTGAACAACCGATCCACCGCACCGAGGCGGGCGGATTCCGCCGGTACTGGCAACCCGGCTTGGGCCAGCACCGCGATCAGCGCGTTTTGCCGTAGAAAGGTCGATTTACCCGCCATATTAGGGCCGGTCAGCAGCAGCACTCGCCGATCCGCCGACAGATCGCAGCGGTTGGGGACAAAAGCGGCTTTGCCGGCCAACGCGGCCTCCACCACCGGATGGCGTCCGGCTTTGACAATGAATTCGTCGCTGTCGGTCACCACCGGCCGGCACCATGTGCCAGGTTCGGCCAGCCGCGCGGCGGATTGCGCGGCGTCGAGGAATGCCAGCGCATCGGCGCCATCGGCCAAGGCATTCGCGCCATCCAGCGCGGCGCGCACCAGATGGCCGAACACCAGCCTCTCGCGTGCGGAAGCGCGTTCTCCGGCTTCGGATATCCGGCGATCGAGGTCCGACAACGCCGGTTCGGTGAAACGGGCGCCGTTGGCCATGCCTTGGCGGAGGGTCAGTTCGGGAAATTCGCGGAGCTTTTCGACCGCGATGGCGGGGGCTTCGATGATGTAGCCAAGTTGCGCGTGGTGTTTGATCTTAAGGCTGGCGACGCCGAAGCGCTGCGCGTAGTCCATCTGCATCGTCGTTAGCACGCGCCGGGAGTCGTCGCGCAACGAACGGTGCGCGTCGAGCTCGCCGTCGTAACCCAGCTTAATTGCGCCCCCATCGTCCAGCCGATGCGGTGGCGGATCGGCGAGCGCGGCGTCGAGCTGCGTCGCAAGGTCGAGTCCGATCGGCAATGCGCCGCGTGCTGTGTCCAGCGCGGGTGGCAGTGGGCCGTGCAAAGCGTCGTGCGCCGCAGCGGCGGCCTTCAGCCCGTCGCGAATGGCGGCCAAATCCCGTGGCCCGCCCCGGTTCAGCGACAAGCGCCCCAAGGCGCGCGCTATGTCCGGTGTGGCCCGCAGCGCTTGGCGCAGGCGGGTTGTCGCGTCCGTGTTAGCGAGCAGCCACGACCACGCGTCCTGCCGATCGGCGATGCTTGTCGGATCGGTCAAGGGTGCCGACAGCCAGCCCGCCAGCATGCGGGCGCCCGCCGGGGTCAAGGTCTTCTGCACCGATGCCAGAATCGTATGCTGCGTCCCCCCATCGCGGGAGCGTTGAATTTCCAAACTCGCTCGGGTAGCTGCGTCCATCAGCAGGACGCCGGTATGTCCTTGCGGTACCGGATGCGCCAAGCGCGGCAGATTGCCCACCTGCGTCGCCCGTACGTAATCGACCGCCAGGGCGGCGGCGATTGCCTCGCCATCCGAATAAGTGCCAAACGCATCGAGGCTGGCAGCACCGAAGGCCTCGGCCAACCGGCGGCGGGCGACCAAGGGCGGCGACGGCGCGGTTTCCGGTGCGCGCTTGCTGTCCCAGTCGCCCAGCGGCAGATCGGTTGGCGCCAGGATTTCCGCCGGCTCCAACCGCCCGAGTAGCGCAGGCAGTTCGGCGACGGCGGCGGTTTCGAACAGGCCGGTGGATACGTCGAGCCAGGCCGCGCCCAGCCCGTCCCGATCGCGGGCAAGCGCCAGCAGAAAATTGGGGCGACCGGCTTCCAGCAGCGAATCCTCGGTCAGCGTGCCCGGCGTGACCAGC
>Ga0194048_10000339_pt1 | contig 22345 bp, 23 predicted proteins | sample JunL225m_MetaG_FD_161685 | JGI IMG/M metagenome (GOLD analysis project Ga0194048, IMG submission 161685) | Anoxic zone freshwater microbial communities from boreal shield lake in IISD Experimental Lakes Area, Ontario, Canada - Jun2016-L222-5m | ecosystem: Environmental > Aquatic > Freshwater >...
CATCCAGCGCGGCCGCGACCACGGGCTCGCCGACTACAACACGGTCCGCGCGGCATACGGCCTGCCGCGCGTGACGAGCTTCGCGCAGATCAGTTCGAACCCGGCTACGGCTGCTGCACTCCAGGCTGCCTACGGCTCGGTTTCGAACATCGACCTCTGGGTTGCTGGACTGGCCGAGGACCACAGCTCGCGCGGTTCGCTCGGGCCGCTCTTCACGCGCGTTGTTGCCGACCAGTTTGCGCGGCTGCGCGATGGTGATCGCTTCTACTACGAGAACTCGCTCAGCGGGCCGCAGCTCGATCAGGTTCGTCATGCAACGCTGTCGCGTGTGATTCGCGCGAACACGGCTTTGACATCGATCCAGCCGAACGCCTTCTTCGCGCCCGCCGGCGGAAGCTGAGAGAGCGCTAGCTTGTATGGCAGCGCATCTGCTTGCGCTGACCTTCAGATGGCCCACGCCCACAAAACAGTCACCAGCCCGAAGCCGCCCGCCGAGGTCTTCGCCTACTTGGCCGATTTTTCGACCACGGCCGAATGGGATCCAGGCATTTCGGCAGCTCGCAGGCTTGACGATGGGCCGCTCGGCGTCGGTAACCGGGTCGAGCTTGACGCCGGCTTCTTCGGCCGCACGATCAAGCTGATCTACGAAACGACGCTTTACGACGCGCCCCATCGCTTCATCGTCCGCGGCGAAAGCTCGACGATTGTCAGCGTTGATGAGATTACGGTTGAAGCTGACGGCGCAGGTTCGCTCGTCACCTACGACGCTGAGCTGACGCTGAAGGGCGCGCTGAAGATCTTTGATCCGGCGCTGGGCCTTGGCTTTGGCAAGGTCGCCGACAAGGCGATCGCTGGGCTGCGACAAGCACTCTCCGCTTGACGCTTTAGCATCTGAGCTGTGACTCGGACAACACTCCTGATCATTATTTTGGTGATTATCGGCGCCGGAGTCGCGGCCGCGGCGCTGGTCTCGAGCAGCGGCGGCGGCAGCTCCGACACGGTCAGCGTCAGCGAGACGATTCCGACGACGACCGCGGCTACGACAACACCGACGGCGACGATCGCGACCACTTCAACGGCCGGTGCGCAGCAGTCAAGCAGTGCACAGGTTCAGGCGGCTGTGACCCGCTACGTGCAGGCCGCTGAGGAGGGTGACGCCACAACGCTGTGTGGTTTGCAGCTGGGCACGAGCGCCAGCGCCAGCGGCGCAGTGGCGGCGCAGGCCTGCGCGGCGAAGGCAGGCATCACGCTTGCCGATCTACCTGGTCTAACGCAGCTCAAGCTAGGGCCCGTCAAGATCAGCGGAACCACTGCGACGGTCGAGGTGGCGCAGGTTGGTCAGATGACGCTCGTGAAGGTCAACGGCCGCTGGAAGGTCCGCAGCTTCGCACTGAGCCCGATAAAGGACAACGGTGGCACCGCGCCGTCATCGGGCGCCGACGTTGGCGGCGCTGCCCCCAACTAGCCGCGCGCAGTGACGATCGGAAAGTCGTGCGGGGGTTCGTCAAGCAGTCCCAAGAAGCCGGCCAGAGCCATCGGGTCGCCGTCAACACTGAGCGCGCCCGAACCGAACGCTTCGAGCGCGTCGATCTCCTGCAGGATCAGCGCGTTGAGCGTGGCCCGTGTTGTTGTGACGGTTGCCCCAGCGTTTTCGTCAAGCTTGCCAGCGACGGTGCTGAGCGCTCCGTTGGTCACGCGGAGCGTCCACTGCTCATCAATGTCGGTGAAGTTCCAAGCAACAACCAGATCGTTCTCTGCCGCCCGCTCGCCGTTGAGCCGCGTTCCCATCGCATCGAAAAGCTGGCCGGTTGGCAGCGCGCGGACGATGTCTGGCGCCTGCGCGCGCAGGCTTTCAGTGCTAACGCCGTCGCGCAGTTCGCTGGCGCCAGTGAGATAAGCGTTGCGCCAGGTTGCATTCTCGGTCTGGTAGCCAAGCTGCTCGAAGGCCGCGGCTTGGAGCTCACGCGCGGCGGCGTTTTCGGGCTCGGAGAAGACGACGTGGCCGGCCAGCGTCGCTGCCCAGCGCTCATCGCCGTCGGCTAGCGCCTGCGCCGCGATCTCAAGCGCTCGTTCGGCGCCGCCGATCGCCTCAACGTAGCGGCCGCCGGCGTCGCTCGGCGTAAGCGGGTCAAGGTTCACCGGGTTGCCGTCGTAGACGCCGAAGTAGCGCTGGTAGATCCCGCGTGCGTTGTGCCGCATCGAGCCGTACGCGCCGCGCGTGTGCCAGAGCGCGGCCAGGCTCTCCGGCAGCTCTATCCGCTCCGCGATCTCCTCGCCGTTAAGCCCTTCGCCTGCGAGGCGGATCGTCTGGTCGTGGAGAAAGCGATAGAGGTCGCGCTGCGCGCTGAGGAACTCGGCGATCTCGTCATTGCCCCAGGTTGGCCAGTGGTGGCCGGCAAAGAGCACCTCAGTGCGGCCTGCGAAGAGTTGGATCGATTCGTTTAGGCACTGCGACCACCAGAGCGCGTCGCGCACCTGCGCGCCGCGGATCGTGAGGATGTTGTGCAGCACTTGGGTCGCCGTTTCAACGATGCAGAGGGCGCCGCGCTCTGGCAGGAAGAAGTTCAGCTCGGCCGGGGCCTCGGTCTCGGGAACCATCTGGAACTCAAAGAGGACGCCGTCGATCGTCGCTTGCTGGCCGGTTTCGGTCACTTCGTCGGTTATCGCCATCAGCGACGGTCGACCGGTCGAAACTCCCTTGCCGATTGCCACGTCAACTTGCCCGCGCGGATCGCGCGGAAGGTTTGAGCCGTACATGTAGGCGGCGCGGCGAACCATCACCGAGCCGGCGATCACGTTCTCGCTGACAGCGGCATCGGTGAATCCCTCCGGCGCCCAGATCGGGACCTCTGCGCCTTCGCTGAGCACGCCGCCGATGCCGCCGAAATGATCAACGTGGCTGTGCGTGTGCAGCACCGCCGTGACCTTCCGCTGGCCGCGTGCCTCGCGGTAGAGCGCCAATGCCGCCGCCGCACACTCTGGAGAGACGAGCGGGTCAACGACGATCACGCCTTCGTCGCCCTCGATCAGCGTCATGTTCGAGATGTCGTAGCCGCGCACCTGGTAGACGCCTTCGGCGACCTCGAAGAGGCCGGCGTTCATGTTTAGTCGAGCTAGCCGCCAGAGCGCTGGGTGGACGCTGCCCGGAGCTTCGGCCGATTCCAGGAAGCCGTACTCGGCGAGGCTCCAGAGAACGCGGCCTTCCGAATTACTGATCTGCAGATCGCTGGGGGCGGCCTTGACCAGCCCGCGCGCCGCGTTTGCTGCGCCGCTGCCGTCGTCGGCAGGGAGCGAGGCCAGCGCCTCGGCGTGGCGCTGAACTGTTGCCTCCGATGGGTCCTGCGGATCAGCCATCAGCCGACCTTACTCGCCGAAGATCGCTTTGCGCCTAGTCCCTTAGCCGATGCTTACGACCGGCCCGCGGCCGTTGAGCAGCTCGTCGGCAACGCGGTCCGTTGACATTCCATGGCCACCGACGAGTCGGCGGTTTAGCTGCGCGCGGCGGAACGTCAGCGGCGCGTCGTGCTCCCAAGTTGCACCGATGCCGCCGTGGACGGCGATCTGCTGGCGGGCAGTGAAGTCGAGCCCAGCGCCAGCAACTGAACGTGCGCAGCTGGCGGCGTAAGCGATCTCATCAGGCTTGTCGCTGAACGCGAAGCCTGCGTAGATGCAGAGCGACTTGGAGTTCTCGACCCGGCGCAGAATCTCAACTAGTCCATGCTTGATCGCCTGGTAGGAACCGATTGCGCGGCCGAACGTATAACGCTCCTTCGCGTACTCGAGCGATACCTCAAGCGCCTTCTCCATCGTGCCGACCGATTCCGCTGCGATCAGTGCCTGAACGAGGTACCAAGCGCGTGCGATCTGCTCTGCGTCAAGATCAAGCTTCGTGCCGCTTGCACCGTCGAGCGTGACTGTCGCTAGGCGACGGGTCGCGTCGTAGCGCCAGTCGGCGTCAACCGTTACGCCGGCGGCGCTTGCCTCAACCGCGGCGGCAACAGGATTGCCGTCTGAGTCAGCTCCGATCACGACGAGCAGCTCTGCCTCGCCAGCATCCGGTGCCCAGCCAACGGTTCCGTTGAATGTGACGGTGTCCCCGTCAACGGTCGCTGCCGGGGCGTCAGGGCGTGCCATGCCTTCGACAGGCTCAACCGTCCAGCGCGGCTCGATCGAGCTTGGCGGGCAGGCTGGCAGCCAAGAGGCCTTCAGCTCGCCTGCGGCTACTGCTGCAGTCTTGTCGCTGCCACCGAGGTCGAGCAGCATTGAGGCAGGAAGTGCGCCGAGTAGCGGCACACCAGCCAGCACCTTGCCGGCCTCCTGGGCGATCAGCATTGCGTCGTAGGCTCCAAGCCCTGCGCCACCGTTCTCTTCGCTGACGAGCAGCCCAAGCCAGCCAGCTTCAGCAGCTGTTGGCCACATGTCGGGCATCGCTGATTCGTCTTCGATTGCCTCGCGGGCAGCTTCGACGGTCTTTACGCGCGAGAAAGCGTCTGCCGCTGCGTCGCGCAGGAATTCCTGCTCATCTGAGAGTCCGAGGTTCATGCTGCTGCACCTTCCTTCTCCTTGGCACGCAGTTCGCTGAACGGGATGCCCTTGTCGAGTCGTGGCTCCGGCGGCAGTCCGAGGACGCGCTCGCCGATTGTGTTGCGGAGGATCTCTTCTGTGCCGCCGGCCGACTTAAGGCCTGGCAGGAACGAGATCATGTAGGCCCACTCGCTGTCCTCGTCGAGCGCCTCTGGCCCAACGATGTCGGCGATCAGATCACCGGCGCGGACTGCGCAGTTGACGGTCGTGACCTTCGCAAGGCCGAACTCCGGCCCTGGAATCTGTCCGTCCTGAAGTGCGCTGATCGAGCGGTAGCCGGTCCAGCGGATCGCCTCCAGCTCGGCGGCCAATTCGCCGAAGTTGTGGCGAACCTCATGATCGTTTGCTGCCGTTGCATCTGCAGCGATCGCCTCGGCGAAGCGCGTTGCGCGGTAACCGAATGACGACGAGCCGAGGCCGATCGTCAGGCGCTCGAACATCAACGTCGTCAGGCCAACGCCCCAGCCGTTCTCTTCGCCACCAACAACCGAATCGGCGTCGATTACGACGTCGTCGAAGAAGACCTCGTTGAACTCTGCTTCACCGGAGATCTGCCTCAGGCCGCGTACGGTGATTCCTTCGGCATCCATCGGGACGATGAACATCGTCATCCCCTTGTGCTTGGGGATGTCGGCGTTGGTGCGGGCGAGAATCAGGCCGTAGGCGGCGAACTGAGCGTTGGTCGTCCAAACCTTCTGACCGTTCAGCGTCCAGGTGCCGTCGTCGTTGTGCTTGGCGCGCGTCTGCACGGCGGCAAGGTCTGACCCGGCTGCCGGCTCGGAGAACATCTGGCACCAGATCTCATCGGCGTGGAGCATCGGCCCGAGGTAGCGCTGCTTCTGCTCTTCGGTGCCGTGGGCAATGATTGTTGGCCCGAGCATGCCGACGCCGATCACGTCGAGGATGCCGGGAACTCCGGCCTGCTGCATCTCTTGGCTGATTACGACCGATTCGACCGGGCCGATGCCCTGGCCGCCGTACTCCTTCGGCCATGTTGCTCCGGCTAGCCCTGCTTCTGCAAGTTTGCCTTGCCAAGCGCGGTGCGCGACGAGAATCTCGTCGGGGTCGGTGAGGGCTCCTTCGCCCTGAAGAATTGGCGCGTCTGCTTTGTTGGCGTCGAGCCACGCACGTACCTCTTTGCGGTATTCGGCCTGCTCTGGTGTGTCATTGAGATCCACGGACTGCTCCTTTGACTGACTGGTCGGTCAACGTCTACTTCGAAGCATAATACGAAGCGCTCACTCGTCGCGATCAGCCCCGCTGGCGAGCGCGCCGAAGATTCCAATCCCCATCAGCGCGATGATCACGATCGAGAGCACCGACAGCACGTTCAGCCCTTCGCTTGAGATCGTCACCAGGGTGATCGCGAAGAAGGCGAGCAGGAAGATGAAGGCGATTACGAGCAGCGCGGCGCGCATCGTTGCTCTTCCCCCGAGCTAGGCGCCGACGGCGGCGCTGAGCGGGCCTACGCCCGGCAGCTGCTGGGGAACGTGCTCGTCGGCGTGGTAGCTGGAGCGGACCAGTGGGCCGGCGGCGATGTGTGAGAAGCCAAGCTCGTAGGCGGCAACTTCGAGCGCTTTGAACTCGTCCGGGTGCCAATAACGCACGACCGGTAGGTGGTCCTCGGTTGGTCGCAGGTACTGGCCGACGGTCAGTACCTGAACGCCCGCTTCCCGCAGGTCGGCGAAGGCGCCGATCATCTCGTCGTGAGTTTCGCCAAGACCAACCATCAGCCCCGACTTTGTGACGAGCCCGTCACCACCGATTGCACGGGCGTTTGCCAGCACGCGCAGCGAGCGCTCCCAGCGTGAACCGCGCCGCGCAACTGAATAGAGCCTTGGCACTACTTCAACGTTGTGGTTGAAGACGTCGGGCCGTTCGGCCAGCACTCGTGCGAGCGGCATCTCTTCGCCACGGAAGTCGGGCGTCAGCACCTCAACCTTGCAGTCCGGCGCCTGAGATCGGCACTGACGAATTGTTGCCGCCCAGATCCCCGAGCCATAGTCGGGCAGGTCGTCGCGGTCGACGCTCGTAATCACGGCGTGGCGCAAGCCCATCTTTGCGATCGAGCGTGCAACGCGGGCCGGCTCGAGCGGGTCGTTCCAAGTCGGCTTGCCGCTGTTGACGTTGCAGAAGCCGCAGCGTCGCGTGCATGTGTCGCCGAGAATCATGAAGGTTGCCGTGCCGCGCTCCCAGCATTCGCCAACGTTCGGGCAGGCGGCCTCCTGGCAGACGGTGTGGAGGTTCTCCTCCTTGATCATCGCCGAAAGCTGGCGGTACTTTTCGCCTCCCGGCGGCGGCACTTTGAACCACGGCGGCTTGCGCGCGCGGATCGGCTGCACGTCGGCGCCGAGTACGGCGCTCACGTCCATTCCGCCGGGGTTGGAGCGGGAGCGAGTTTGGTGGGCGCGGATCGTCGGCTCGTTGGCCACAGTGTCAGGCTAGCGTGGCGTCGGTCGGTGCGATGAGTGCAGCCAGCCGCTGCCTGCTGATCTGTTCGCCCTTTGCGCCGAGTTCAGCGGCCCAGGCGCTGCTGACCTCGGAGGCGAAGGCAGCAGCGTCGACCGCTGAAGCGGTTTCGGCGGCAACCGAAGTGATCTCTGCCTGTAAGCCGCAGGGAACGATCCACTGCCACGGCTCTAAGTCCATCTCGACGTTGATCGCGAAGCCGTGGGTTGTGATCGAGCGGCGCATGTGGACTCCGATCGAGGCGATCTTGCGTTCCTCGACCCAGACACCGGTGAAGTCGGAGCCCTCATCGACGCGCGCTCGGGCCTCAACTCCAACCGATGCCAGCGCGGCGATGATCACGCGTTCAAGCGAACGGACGTGGGCGACTACGTCGCTTGTTTTGACGATCGGGTAACCGACTAGCTGGCCGGGAGCGTGGTAGGTGACGCGGCCGCCGCGGTTGACGTCAACGATCTCGATTCCACGCTCGGCGTACCAAGCTGCCTCGTGGGGAAGCTCCTCGGGGCTGCTGCGCCGCCCGCGCGTGTAAACCGGACTGTGCTCGAGCAGCAGCAGCGTGTCGCCGATCAGCCCAGCTTCGCGAGCCTCGCGAACGCGCTCCTGCAGCTCGTTGGCCTCGCCGTAATCAAGCTGCCCCAGCTGTACAACCGAGCATTCCCCGGCGCGATCGCTCATTGCCGCTCCAGCCTACTCTCAGCTCGCGAGCGAGAGCGGTGCTTCGAGCAGCGCTTTGATCCGGGCCAGCAGCTTGGCGCCGTCGGCGCCGTAGAGAATCCGGTGGTCGCAGGCCAGCGTCAGCTCCATCAGCATCCGCGCCTCAACTTCGCCTGCGTAAATGGCAGGCCGCTGCTCGACCGCGCCGACGGAGAGGATCGCCGCCTGCGGCGTGTTGATCACGGCTTCGAAGCTGCGCACGCCGAACATTCCGAGGTTGCTGACGGTGAAGGTGCCGCCGCTGGTCTGCGGCGGTGTGATCGTGGAGCTGCGCACGCGCTCGGCAAGGGCGCCTGTCTCGGCCGAGATCTCGGCCAGCGTCTTGACGTCGGCATCGAAGACGGTTGGCACGACGAGCGTTCCCGCGCCGGCGACGGCGACGCCAACGTTGACCCGCGAATAGTGCTCAAACTTTCCGTCGCGCCAGGCACCGTTGGCCTGCGGCTGCTCGCGCAGCGCCAGGGCAGAGGCCTTGACGACCATGTCGTTAATCGTCGGCACTGCTTGCCCCTCAGCGGCAGTCGCTTTGAGTTCAGCGCGCAGAGTTGTCGCGGTCGTCATGTCGACGCTGATCTGCAGCGTGAAGGAGGGAACGGTGGCGCGCGATTCAGCCATCCGTCTTGCGATCAGCGTCTGTGTGCGCGTCGGTTCCGTCGTTGTGACGGTGCCGCGGCCGCTCGTTTCGTCGCCGCTTGATGTTGTGGCTGGAGCGGTCGCTGGCGTGCTGGCTGGCGCCGCAGTCCCAGCGCCCTCAACATCGGCCTTGACGATCCTCCCGCCGGGCCCGCTGCCGCTGACGGAGTGAAGGTCGAGGCCGACCTCACCGGCGATCCGCCGCGCAATTGGCGAGGCCTTGACGCGCTCACCGCCCGCAGACTCTGAAGCTGGCGCCGGCGGGCTAGGGGCGGCAACCGGGGCTGGAGGGTCTGGCGGTGCGGCGGCCGCTGGAGCCTCGACCTCAGTCGCGGGGGCCGCCGCCGCGCCCGGGGCTGAATCGTCGTCGCCGATCACGGCGATCTTCGCGCCGACCGGTAGCGTCGCGCCCTCCTGGGCTGTGATCTGGAGCGTTCCGGCGGTGTCTGATTCGTAGGCCATCGTCGCCTTGTCGGTCTCGATCTCGACCAGCTCTTCGCCGCGCGCCACTTCGTCGCCGTCGCGCTTGAGCCAGCGCACGATCGTTCCTTCCTCCATCGAGTCGGAGAGCCGCGGCATCACGATCTCAGCCACGGGATGCTCGCTTCCTGTCACCAAAGAGCGCCAACGTCGCTTCGATTATCTGCTCTTCGTGCGGGAATGAGATCTGCTCGAGGCTCTTGGCGTAAGGCATCGGCGCGTCGACGCCGGTGACGCGACCGACCGGCGCGTCGAGGTCGTCGAAGCCCTGCTCCTGAATCAGTGCCGCGAGGTTGGCACCGACACCGCCGTGCGGCCAGCCCTCCTCGATGATCACACAGCGGTTCGTCTTGGCGACCGATTCAAGAATTGTGTCGAGGTCGAGCGGGCGCAGCGTGCGAGGGTCGATCACTTCGGCTTCAATCCCGTGATCGGCGGCTAGCTGCTCGGCTGCTCGCTCGGCCGTCTGGGCCATCCTTGAAATGCCGATCAGGGTCACGTCGCTGCCTTCACGGCGGATTGCTGCGAGGCCGAACGGAACCGTGAAGTCAGGATCCTCGGGAACTTCGCCGCGCTGACCGTAAAGAGTTTCGTGTTCGATGAAGATCACCGGATTATCGTCCCGGATCGCTGTTTTGAGAAGCCCCTTCGCGTCGGCCGCGGTGCTCGGCACGGCAACCAGCAGCCCCGGCACGTGGAGGTAAAGCGCCTCAAAGCTGTGTGAGTGGGTTGGCCCGAGCTGATGCCCAGCGCCCTGCGGCATCCGTACGACCATCGGCACACTGACCTGGCCGCCGAACATGTAGCGCACATGGGCCGCGTGGTTGATGATCTGATCGAGCGCGAGCAGTGAGAAGTTGATCGTCATCAGCTCAATCACCGGCCGCAGCCCCGTCATCGCCGATCCGACGCCGAGGCCGACGATTGTGTTCTCAGAAATTGGCGTGTCGCGGATTCGCTTCTCGCCAAAGCGATCCATCAGCCCTTCAGTGACCTTGAAGGCGCCGCCGAAGACGCTGATGTCCTGCCCCATCAAGAAGACGTTTGGGTCGCGCTCAAGCTCTTCGGCGAGCGCCTGGTTCAAGGCTTCGCGGTAGCGCATTTCGGCCATCAGGAAAGGTCCTCGCCTTTCTGCAGGCCAGCGCCGCGATGGTCGGCCGAGTACCAACCGCGAACCTGATCGCTCAGCACATAGACGTCGTCATAGAGCGAGCTTGGCTCAGGCTCCGGCGAGGCGTCTGCGAAGGCGACTGCCTCGTCGACTGTCGTGATTGCTTCAAGGTCAATCGTTTCGCGCTGCTGATCGCTGAGGACGCCCTCTGCAACGAGCCGGTCGCCGAAGGTCACGAGCGGGTCGCGCTTGCTCCACTCCAGCACCTCTTCGTCGCTGCGGTAATCCTCAGGGTCGGCGATCGAGTGGCCACGGAAGCGGTAGTTGAGCGCTTCGACCAGCACCGGCTGGCGCTCCTCGCGTGCGATCCGGACCGCTTCGCTGGTTACGGCCCAAGTGTCAATCACATCCATCCCGTCGCACTGCATCCCGGGAACGCCAAAGCCTTCACCTTTGATCTGAAGATCGGTTTGCGCTGAGTGGCGCTCGAGCGAGGTCCCCATCCCGAACTGGTTGTTGGTGACCATGAAGACGACGGGAAGGCTCCAGAGCGCCGCGAGGTTGAGCGTCTCGCCGAAGGTCCCCTGGTTGCTGGCGCCATCACCGAACTGGCAGAGCGTTGCGTCGTCGCTGCCGAGGTAGTCGCTGGTGAGGCCGAAGCCGGCCGCCAGCGGCAGGTTGCCGCCGACGATTCCGAAGCCGCCCATGAAGCGCCGTTCAAGGTCGAACATGTGCATCGAGCCTCCACGGCCTCGGCAGAGGCCGTCGACGCGGCCGAACAGCTCGGCCATCACGCGGCCCGGCTCGCTGCCGCGCGCTAGTGCCTGCCCGTGTGAGCGGTAGGTGGCGATCATGTAGTCGGTCGGGCGCAGCGCCGCAACGGCGCCGACGATTGTTGCCTCTTCGCCGATCGCAAGGTGAAGGAAGCCACCGACCTTGGCGCGTGTGTACTGCTCGCCGGCGCGCTCCTCAAAACGGCGGATCAGAGTCATCGACTTGAGCCACTCCAGCGACATCTCCGACGGCGGCAGCTGGTGGTCGGTCATCTCAGCCCACCCTAGTAGTTTTGACGCTAGTAGTCCTCGTCGCTTTCGACAGCGCTCCAGCGGGCGATGAACTCTTCGCTCGTGAGCCGCTGAAGGTCGTCGCGCAGCGATGCTTCCATCCGCCCTGTTGAGCGCGCTGGGACATCCCAGAACAGCACTACTTCGAGATCCTCAACCGAGACGACTTCGATGTGGTCGAAGCGGTCTGAGGCAGCGAGGCGCCCGGGAGCGAGGCCGGTGCGCGTGACGATCACGTCGTAGTCGCGAAAGGCGCTCATCGAGCCGGTACCTGTTCGCTCAGCGCTGCGGCCGCCGCTTCGAGCTGATCGTCGCCGTGGAAGAGCTGGTCGGGCGCGCCGCCTGCGCCAGGCACCCAAACAGCGGGCACGTCGCGCACGCCGCGCTCTAGAGCAAGTGCCGTCGCGGAGTCGAGTCCGTCTCGAACCGTGCGCAGCTCGCATCCCTTCAGCAGCGCCGCCGGGTGCATCTCGCAGGCCGAACCGGCGATCACAATGTTGTCGTCGTTGTCGAGCGCGCGGCCACCGGCGTAGGCCTGGCGGAAGGCCGCCAGCACGAATGGAACCGTGCGACCGATCTGCTTGGCATATGTGGCTGCCAGCATCGCCCGATCGCTCTCAAATGGGAACGGGGAAGGCCAGCGGGGCGCTTGCAGCGAACGCTGCTCGGCGAGCGCGTCAACCAGTTCTCGCTCTTCGGCGGCATCGCCAAGCGCTGGCAACGCTGAGCCGCGGATCGGAATCCACTCCGCTGCCACCGGCAGCAGCGTCATGATCCGCTCGGCCGAGAGATAACACTCGGGGCTGGCCAGGTCGAAGTAGAAGGCCGGCTGCTGCTCCATCGTCGTCTAGCCGTGAATCAGCCAGCCGTCGGCGGCGCGGGCCGCCTCTAGCACTGCTTCGCTCATCGTCGGATGGCCGTGGATGAAGCGCGCTACCTCCGGGTAGCCACCTTCGAGCAGTTTCGTGTTGACAAGTTCCTGAATCAGTTCGGTCGCCTTCGCGCCGACGATGTGCGCGCCGAGCAGCTCGCCGTACTTCTTGTCGCCGACGATTTTCACGAGCCCGCCGCGGTCGCCGTAGAGCGTGCCTGCGCCAACGGCGCCGTAAGGAACCTTGCCGACGGTTACGTCGAAGCCTTGCTCCTTGGCCTGCTCTTCGGTCAGGCCGAAACTGGCGACGTTCGGCATGCAGAATGTTGCGCGAGGGATATCGATGTAATCGAGCGGCGTGGGGTTCTCGCCGGCGATCGCATCGACGGCGATGATCCCCTCTTCGCTGGCCTTGTGCGCGAGCGCTGGGCCGTGGACGAGGTCGCCGATCGCGTAGATCCCTTCGGCGTTTGTGCGCTGATGGCCATCAACGGCGATCAGGCCATGCTCGTCAAGATCCAACCCGGCGGCGCCAATACCGAGGCCTTCAACGTCGGCGCCGCGGCCAGCCGCGATTACGAGCCAGTCGGCCTCGCCCTTCTCCTCGCCGTAGCTGTAGCTAGCGGAGTTCTTGCCAGCGTTTATGTCACCGATCAGCGTTGATGTGTGAACCGTGATCCCTTGCTTGGCGAGGCCACGCTCAACAAGCCGCGAGATGTCTTTGTCCTCGGTTGGGAGTACTCGGTCCAGCGCCTCAAAAAGTTCAACCTCGACGCCGAAGCGGGCGTAGGCGCTGGCGATTTCGCAGCCCGACGGCCCGGAGCCAACGACAGCCAACTTTTTCGGCAGCGCATCGAGCGCCCAGGCCTGAGCTGTGTCGATCACGGTTCCGCCGAAGCTTGCGCCTGGAATCGGGCGGGCGACCGAGCCGGCCGCAAGGATGATCGCCTTCGTGGCTTCCAGCTCGCGGCCGTCGACGCTCACGCTTTTACCGCCGGTCAGCGTCGCCGTTCCGGTTATCAGCTCGGCCTTGTTCTTCTTCAGCAGCATCTCTACGCCGCCGACGAGCGTGCCGATTACCTCTTGGCGGCGCGCGCTGACGGCGCCAAAGTCGACTGTCGGCTCGGCGACAGTGATTCCAAATTCGCCGGCCTCGCGGATCTCAGAGACGATGTCGGCAGAGCGCAGGACGGCCTTCGCAGGGATGCAGGCGTAGTTGAGGCAGCGGCCGCCGATCTTGTCCTGCTCAATCACGGCGACGCTCATTCCCAGCTGCGCGGCGCGGATCGCTGCGACGTATCCCCCCGGTCCGGATCCGATGATGATGCAGTCGAAGCTTTCTTTAGCCATATGGCGAGTGTATGAAATACGCGCGCGAGTCGGTGGTGCGCGTCAGTCGCCGCGGAGCGACGGAACCTTGACGCGGCCGAGCACGCGGATCAGCTTCCAGAACAACCAACCGCCGCCGAGCAGGATTACGACGCAAAGAATCACTGCCAGCACGTTGCCCGCGACCATTAGCGAAAGTCCGGCAATTACCAGCGTCATCGCCAGCAAGGCTTGGAAGCCGAGCAGCGCCCAATAGCGCAAGGTCCACATTCCCCAGGCCGCGAGCAGCATCACGGCGGCGAACAGCAGCACTCCGACTAACGACGGCTTCTGGCCTTGAACTTCGACACCGGCGAAGTAGAAGGCGACGTTGGCAACCGCGAGCGCGGCGGCGAGGCCGGCCGAGATCTTGACCGGCAGTGGCTTCTCGCCGGGCGCCAGCGGTTTGAGCTCGGCGCGCGCAATCTCGTCGCGCTCAGCACCGCTGAGCCGTTGCTTCGGCTCGGCCTTCGCTCCTGGCTCGGTAAGGCTCTGTTTGCGACTCCGTCGTCCCATTGGCTTTCAGTTTGGCAGGCCTGCGCAGCAGCTCGGGCGCAGCCGCTCTACGCTGAACCGCGATGGACGACCTCCTCGACGCCTTTCAGCAGGCTTGGACCGAGCGCCGTCGCGCTGCCTTCCGTGACGTTTGCGCCGCCGACCTGCACTGGACCGACCCGTCCAGCCCGGAGCCGCTCTACGGGCCGGATGCGCTCGCTGACCGCGCCGCGCAGCTCTGGCAGGCCTTCCCTGACGCAACCGTTGAGAGCGCCGGCGAGCGGCTCAGCGACGGTCGCTATGTCGCCGTGCCTGTGCTCGTCAGCGGCGTCCACCGCGCCGCGCTGGCCGGCATCCCAGCGACGAACAAGATGATCACCGTTCACGCCGTGCTCTACTGCGAGCTTGATCCGCCGCGCGAGAAGCTTTGGCGCGTGCGCGCCTTCTTTGACGCTTACGACGCGACCGTCCAGCTCGGCGTGCTGCCGAAGCGCGGCTCGCTGGGCGAACGGGCGATTCTTGCCGTGCGTGGCTTTGGGATCCGCCGCGGCAGCGGCGAAGAGCTCGACGAGAGCCGCTGACTGCGGCGCCAGGCCGGCTCGTCGCTGCAACAAATAGCGCGCTAAAGAATGCCCGGCGGGCGTATCGTCACGCGCTTGCCACGTCACTTTCTCACCGGTCAAGAGCTTGACCGCGAGCAGCTGCTCGCAGTGCTGGCGCGCGCCCATCAGCTGAAGGCCGCGCCTGACTCATCCGATGCATTGGCGGGCAAGAGCGTCGCCTTGATCTTTGAGAAGCCGAGCACGCGGACGCGGCTCTCCTACGAGGTTGGTGTTACAGAGCTCGGCGGCCATGCTGTCGTGCTGCGCCCCGGTGAGATGCAGCTCTCACGCGGCGAGTCGATCGCCGACACTGCTCGCGTCCTCTCCGGCCAGGTTGCCGCCGTTGGCGTGCGGACCGGCCCTGACGCGCTGATCGAAGAGCTTGCCGCCGAAAGTTCGATCCCGGTTTTCAACATGCTGACCGAGCTTCACCATCCCTCGCAGGTGCTGGCCGACCTGATGACGTTGCAAGAGGCATTCCCCGGTCGGCCGCTCGACGAGCTCCGGCTCGCCTACGTCGGCGACGGCAACAACGTTGCCCGCTCTTTGGCTCTGATGGGAACGACAGTCGGGCTCGACGTCGTCGTCGCCTCACCAAAGGGCTATGAACTGGAGCCTGACTGCGGTGGCGAGCGCAGCAATGATCCACAGACGGCCGTAGCCGACGCCGACGCGCTCTACACCGACGTCTGGGTCTCGATGGGTGATGAGCAGACGGCCGACGAGCGCCGCGCCGCGCTAGCGCCATTCCGACTCGATGACGCGCTGCTCTCGCTCGCCGGCGATGACGCGATCGCGCTCCACTGCCTTCCGGCCCATCCTGGTGAGGAGATCAGCGCTGAGCTGCTCTACGGCAAGCGCCAACGGATCTGGGACCAGGCCGAAAACCGCCGCCACGCGCAGAAGGCACTGCTCGAGTGGCTGTTGGCCACTCACTAGCGCGGCGATGCTGCGATCCTCAGCTCAATGACCGAGCAGCCGACAGTCGAAGGTGAACGGACGCGGATCGACCGCGGCGATCGTCTCGAGGTACGGATCGAAGGGCTTGCCAACGGCGGCAAGGGGATCGCGCGCGTTGCTTTGGGCGAGCGCAGCTACGTCATTTTTGTTCGTGACACGGTTCCTGGCGACCTTGTTCGGATCGAAGTAACGAAGCGCAAGCGCGCCTTTGCCGAGGCGCGGCCGCTCGAAATGCTTGAGCCCGGTCCGGATCGGATCGAGCCGCTCGCTGACCATCCCGGTGCTGCGTGGCAGGTGCTCAGCTACGAGCGCCAGCTGGAGGTCAAGAGCGAGCAGGTTGATGACGCGCTGCGAAGGATCGGCAAGCTGGACGGCTTCGAGCTGGAGCCGATCATCCCGGCGGTCGAAGAGTGGCGCTACCGCAACAAGCTTGAGTTCTCGTTCGGAGTTGAGGACGACGGCACGCTCTGCTGCGGCTTCCACGCCCCAGGCTCGTGGTCGAGGATCCTGCCGATGGACGACTGCCTGCTGGCCTCCGAGGCCACCAACCGAATCCGTGAAGCGGCGCTTGAGGTCTGCCAAGAGATGGGGCTGAAGGCTTATGACCGCCGCACGCACGAAGGACTGCTGCGCAACCTCGTCGTCCGAGAAGGCCGCCGCACCGGTCAGATCCAGGCCCGCATCGTCACCTCGCCCGGTGACTTTGATCAGCGCCGGTTTGCCGACGCGATGATCGAAGCGGGCGCCGTCAGCGTGATTCGCACCGTCGCCCCCAGCAGCGGTGAAACGACCCAAGGCGGCACCGACATTTTGATCGACGGGGTTGGCGCAATCGAAGAGGAATGCTCAGGGCTGCTCTTCTCGCTCGGCAGCGAAGCCTTCTTCCAGACCAACACCGAGATGGCTGAGAAGCTCTACGCGACGGTCGGAGCGTACGCCGACCTCAAGGGCTGGGAGCGCGTTTACGACCTCTGCTGCGGGATCGGTTCGATTGGACTGACGTTGGCGCCGCGGGCCGGCGAAGTGATCGGCGTTGAGATCGTCGAAGAGGCGGTAGAAGACGCGCGCCGCAACGCGCGCACAAACGAGATCACGAATGCCCGCTTCGTCGCAGGCAACGTCCGCGTCGTGCTCAAAGAGGACGTTGACGAGCTGGGTCGCCCCGACCTGATCGTGCTCGACCCGCCGCGCTCGGGGCTTTCGGCCAAAGTGATCGCGCGCGTCGCCGAGGCCGGTGCCAAACGGATCGTCTACGTCTCCTGCAACCCGACGACGCTGGCGCCGAACGCGGCGCAGATCGTCGAAGCTGGCTACAAGCTGGTCCGTGTCCGTCCTGTCGACATGTTCCCCCAGACGCCTCACATCGAGTGCGTCGCTCTCTTCGAGCGGGCATGAGCGCTGAGCGCAGGGCGCTCCTTGCAAGTTCCCGCGCCGATGGTCAGGGTTAGAGCCGATGCTTGAGATGGCGCTCGACAAGATCACGCTGCGCCAGCGTTTCGATCACCTGCGCGCCGTAGCGCCGCGACTGGCGTTAGTTGCACTGGCGGCGATGGTCTCGTACTTGATCGCGCGTTACGTGATCGGTCACCCGCATCCGTTCTTCGCGCCGATCTCTGCCGTGCTGGTGCTCGGCGTAACCGCCGGCCGCACGGTCAAGCGAGCGCTCCAACTTGCGGGCGGCGTGGCGCTCGGCATCGCCGTCGCCGATCTGATGGTTCGCTACACCGGCGTCGGCGCTTGGCAGCTCGGGCTCGTGATCTTCATTGTGATGTGCGTCGTCGTTTTCGCTGGCGGTGACCAACTTGCCGTCAATCAGGCGGCCGCGAGCGGCGTGCTGGTCGCGATCCTTGCGATTCCCGCCGACCCACACGGCTTTTCGCGCCTGCTCGACATTCTCGTCGGCGCTGGTACTGCACTGCTCTTCACGCTCGTGCTCTTTCCGCTAAATCCATCGAGGCTGGCGAAAGAGGCGCTCAACCCGGCGCTCGAGCAGATATCGATCGCGCTGCGCAGGATCGCCGATGCGCTCGAGAGCGGCAGCTCGACCCAGGCCGACAGCGCCGTTGACGCCGCGCGCGAGCTCGAACACGACGTTGAACCGCTGCGCGCCGCGGCCGCAGTCAGCGACGAGACCTCACGGCTCGCGGTTGCCCGCCGCGGCCAGCTAGGAACGGTTGACCGTTATGCCTACGCAGTCGAGCAGGTAACGCGAGTTCAGGTAAGCGTCGTCTCGCTGGCGCGTGGCGCATCGGCTGCGCTGCGCCAAGGCAACACCGTCCCACCGACCGTGATCGTCGGCCTGCGCGACCTCGCCGAAGCCGCCGACCACGTCGCCGCTTCGGTTACCGACAAGACGGAGCGCGACATCGCCCGTGTCGCTGCGCTGCGCGCCGCGACCGCCTCATCGGCTGCTCTCGACCACACCCGCAACCTCGCCGTCAGCATCGTCGTCGGTCAGGTGCGGATGATTGCCAACGACCTTCTCCGCGCCACGGGAATGTCGCTCGAGGAGGCGCGCCATGCGCTCCACAGCAAGCCCGGTGGCGACGACGACGCAGTAATCCCGCTCGAACCGCACTCGCATGACCCGGTCGGGCTCCACGATGAGATCGAAGCCGCCCGCCCGCGTGGCGGGGTCTGACTTAGACTGACGCGATGCTTGCTGTAACGATTGAGGAGAAGGAGCTCGTAATTGCCGAGCGCGCCGACCCGCTGCCCGGGGCTGGCGAAGTTCTCGTGAAGGTCCGCGCCGCCGGCCTCAACGGCGCTGATCAGCTCCAGCTCCGTGGCGCATATCCGCCGCCGCCCGGCTCGCCGCTTGACATCCCTGGCCTTGAGTTGGCCGGCGAGGTTGTCGCCCGTGGACCCGGCGCTGAACGCTTCGATGACGGCGACCGCGTGATGGCAATCGTCGGCGGCGGCGCTCAGGCTGAGCTCTGCGTCGTTCATGAGCGCCAGCTGATGCCTGTGCCGTCGGCGCTCGATTGGCCGCAGGCCGGCGGTCTGCCAGAGACCTTCACGACCGCTCATGACGCGCTCTTCACTCAGGCCGACCTGCAGCTCGGTGAGCGAGTGCTGATTAGCGGCGCTGCCGGCGGCGTCGGCACGGCAGCGATCCAGCTAGCGGCAGCGGCCGGCGCTCACGTGACGGCTTCGGTCCGCGATGAGAGCCGCCGCAAAGAGGTCGCGGCGCTCGGCGCCGATGTCGTATGCAGCCCGGCTGAGAGCGAGGCGCTCGGCCCCTACGACGTGCTGCTCGAGCTGGTCGGCGCTCCCAACCTTGACGCCAACTTCGCAGCGCTTGCAAGCCGAGCGCGCGTCGTCGTGATCGGCGTTTCGGCCGGTTTCCGTAGCGAACTGAACCTGCTCTCACTGATGGGTAGCCGCGCCAGCATCTGCGGCTCTACGCTGCGAGCTCGCCCACTGGAGGAGAAGGCTGCAACTGCGCGCGCGCTTGAAAAGAACGTCCTCGCTGGCTTCGAGAACGGCAGCTTTGCAGTGCCGATATATGAAACTTTCCCGCTCGATCAAGCTGCCGCCGCTTATGAAAGTTTTGCCTCCGGCGGCAAACTTGGCAAGATTGTCTTGGTGGCCGAACAATGAGCGTCAACGCGATCGAACGATTCTGGCGCGCGCGCCAGGGTGGAGACTGGGACGCAGTAGCCGCGCTGGTTCGCCCCGGCGTAAGGATCTCGCTTCCCCACCAGGGCCGTGAACCGAGCCGCGAGGAGTACCTCTCGCTGCTTCACTTCGTCCACAACCCCGACAACAAGACCGTGATTCAGCGCGTGATCACCGGCCGTGGGCTTGACATCGCAGTGCACGCTCAGGTTCAGCGCCCCGACACGATGCTTGTCTGCGCCGGCTTCTACGAACTGCAAGAAGGGCTGATCCAACGGATCGATGAGTTCTGGCTGGTGCCGGGCGGCGAACGCTTCCCGTCGCGCGGCGTGGGGAACTAGCTTTCGCTTAGTACGGAGGAAGGTCGCCCCACCACTCGCCGAGCGAGCGGAAGGCGGCCCAGAAGTCACGCTTTGAATCTTCGGCGTCGAGCGAGTCATCGATGTTTGGCGTGACGAGTACGTCACAGGCATCGGTCAGCGGCTGGATCTCGCCTGGCTTCCACTCAATCTCCTGCGCAAGCGGCAACTCCAGTTCGTTCAGCGCCGTCATTGCCTGCTCGCCCATCACGACGATGATCCGCGGCTGGACGATCGCGATCTCCTCAGCGACGCGCGCAAGGCAGGCCGGATCGGCGAGCGCTGGGTCACCGACTGGGCACTTGACGAAAAGGGTTCCATAGACGGCCATCGGGTCGATGTTGAGGCGACTTAGCGACTTGCGCATCGCGTTGCCAGAGCGGCCATAGAAGGCGACGCCCTCCTCGATCTCGGAGACGGTCGGCGTGTACTTGACGAGCATGATGTCGGCTTGCGGGTGGCCGGAGCCGAGCACTGGCATCAGGTTGCCGCGCGGGCAGTGGCTACAGCCCTGCACGTCGCGCGACAAGGAGTTGATCTCGCGGATCGCTCGCTCGAGGTACTTCTCGCGGATCTCGTCTTCGGTTGCAGGCATCGGCTCAGTCAGTTTCGACGGTCGCTGAGGTTCTCCCTTTGACTGCATCAGCGCTTGCGCGGCACCTTACGCGCCTTGCGCTTGCGTGAGGCGCGGCGGGCGCTCTCAGGTGTCGCCTTGGTCTGGATGAACTTCAGCGCCTGGACGTATACATAATTCGTTGGCGTCGTGTGAATCTCGGCCTCGCGTAGCGACTCAAGGAATTCCTCCGGCCCGTCGAAGTCGCGCATCCGCACCCGCGCCGTGCCGAGCCCTTGGGTCACATGCGAGTCGGAACCGGCCGCGGCTGGGATTCGGTACTTAGCCGCAAAACGCGCCGCCTCTTCGTTAAATGTGTCGAGCGCGACGCGCGGGTTGTATATCTCGATCAGGTCGATCTGATCGACGATCGGCAGCAGGTGTTCATAGTCGGGGATCGCGTGCATGCGATCGAACGGGTGCGGCACGTAGACGAGGCCACCCTGACGCTTGATCTCGGCGACAGTTTCCGCGAGCGTCATTCCGCGCTCAATCTTCTCGCTGATGAAAAGGCCGATCACTTCGCCTTGGCTGGCCGTCTTGACCTCCTCGGCGAGGATCACTTTGACTCCGTACTGCTCGCATATCGCGGCGGCCGCGACGGCGCCGGAGATCTCGTTGTGCTCGGTCACGGCGATCGCCCCGAGGCCGCGGTCGCGAGCGGTCTCGAGCAGCGCTTCGACCGGTGTCGCGCAGTCGTGGCTGTGGTCGGTGTGCATGTGTAGGTCAACGTCGATCAGCGGCCGCGTATTCAGCTTGCGTGCCAGCGCGGCGTTACCGTTCAGCGGCTTGCGGCGACCTGTCACCTCGGAGTAGATCGCTTCGACTTCGTCGGCCACCTGCTCCCATGAACGCGGCTTGGCTGCGGCTCCGAGCCGCTCGCGCAGCGCGTCGTCATTGAGTAGCCGTGAGATCTGCGCCGCCAGCGTAGTCAGCTCGCGGGGCGCGAACAGCAGCCCGCGCTCGCCATCGCCGATCACCTCCTCGTAGACCGCCAGCCTTGAGGCGACGACTGCCGCCCCGGCCGCGCCGGCGCGCGCCAACAGCCCCGGCTGCGGTAGCGCTCCAGAGGAAGCCGCTACGACAATGTCGGCGCCGGCAAGCAGCTCGTCGGTCGCGGTCTCGCGCGGGTCGACGTAGCTAACGCAGGCGGCGATCTCGGCCCGCAGCGGCGTAGAAGCGCGGCCGCGACTACTGCTGACAACCAGTTCCCAAGGCTGATCGCTCTTGATCAGCCGTAGCGATCGCAGTAGCAGGCGCAGTGCCGAGCGCTCCTCTTCGTCGATGAAGACGATCCGCAGCGGCGTATTCGCGCCGAGCCGTTCGCGATTCCTCGTCAGCGCTGGCGCGCCGGGCGCTAGCAGTTCGTACTCGGCCGGAAAGTGGCGCTCCATCATCGTCGCTGTCGTCGCGTAGCTGGCGCTGCGCGCGTCGAGCCTGCCAAAGAGCGTCCGCATAAGCCGCCGCGTTACCTGCGTTGCTACTAGCCGCTCGGCTGGTGCGTGGAACGATCCGACGTTGAGCGAACTTGACGCGCGTAGCGCAGCGCTCGTGATCGATGGGGCGAAAGGCTCATGCAGGTGGCAGATGTCGAGTGGCGTCTGCTCGAAGAGCGCGCCGAGCGTGCGAGTCGTGTCGCTCGGCAGCGCCAGCCTGCGGCGGCCCGGCGTGGCTTCAAGCGACTGGCCGACGGCTACCAGCAGCGGAGCGCCGCCAGTGTCGGCTAGTAGGGCGCCCTTCACGCCGCGAATCAGCCGCCGCCCGTCGCGCACCTTCGCGGCTGAGGTCGAGGGCGCGATTATCGCGACGCGGTGCCCTCTACTTACAAGCTCACCGCTGACCTTGCCGACAAACTCGTTTACTTCGCTTGGAAGCTCCCAAGCAAACGGTGTTACCTGCGCGATCGAGAGCTTCTCCTCCACCTGCTCAGCGCTTGGCGGCGGCGCGCTTGGGCTTAGCCTTGGCTTTCGCCTTTGGCTTCGTCGCAGCCTTGCGCTTGTACTTCTTGATGAAGCTCTCGGTGTCGAGCCGGGCTTGATCATCGGGGCGCTGGTTTTTCGGCGACTTCATTAGGTACGAGCTCGGGCCATCGAGCTGGCCGCTGATGCCGTTGTTCATAGCCAGCTTGCAGAGCCGTACGGCGTCGATCACGATGCCAGCTGAGTTCGGCGAGTCCCAAACCTCGAGCTTCATCTCAACGTTTAGCGGCACGTCGCCGAAGGCCTGACCTTCAAGGCGGATGTGCGCCCACTTGCGGTCGGTTAGCCACGGCACGTAGTCGGAAGGCCCGATGTAAACATCATCGGCTGGTAGTTCGTGGCCCATGATTGAGGTGACGGCTTGAGTCTTCGAGACCTTCTTCGACTCCAAGCGCTCGCGTTCGAGCATGTTGTAGAAG
>Ga0194048_10000340_pt1 | contig 22314 bp, 34 predicted proteins | sample JunL225m_MetaG_FD_161685 | JGI IMG/M metagenome (GOLD analysis project Ga0194048, IMG submission 161685) | Anoxic zone freshwater microbial communities from boreal shield lake in IISD Experimental Lakes Area, Ontario, Canada - Jun2016-L222-5m | ecosystem: Environmental > Aquatic > Freshwater >...
GGTCTCAGGCATCCACAGTGAGATGTCGCTGCGAAGTCTTGCAGAACCAATCATCTCAACACCTGTGCGCTCCTGGTCGTCCAGTAAGCACTGTGCCCAAGTGACAATAGCATAGTCCTTGCGTTCCTTGATAGCACTCATGTAGGCGCTGTAAGAAATAACAAGTTCCTTGATTGCCTGCTCGCTGCGGTCATTCATATCAGATGCTCCGGTTAGTGTTATAATGATGAATACCAAACGCAAGGATCATTCCCGCTACAAGAACGAGAAAAGGTCCAAAAACAATTAAGCAGTCAGTTGTAGACATTACTTGCTCCTTGTTAGTTTCATCATGTCAATATGGACTGCGATAGTCTCTGCGTTCTGGCTTCCGTATAGCCATTCTGTATCATCGCAGATGGCATACTCTTTAACACCATCCTCAAGGGTGACGATATAGCAGCGGATATCTGAAAACCCTTTGCGTTTAGCATAGGTTTCAATAGTGTGACACATATCGTTCTTAGTATAGTCCATTATGCAACCTCCTTATCACGGAAGTTAACACGGAAGCGAAGCATCTTAAGATGGTCATCGCTGCCGCAGAGTCGAATAGTCTTTAAAAGACCACGAAAGTTAGTGTACTGAATATCAACCCACGGGACTAAGGTGCCAGCACTGTTAAGCGCCAAGCATATACTAACAACCTGACCACGCTGTACACCAGCAGCACTGGTCCAACGCACACGATCACCAATCCGCACACCGCCAACTTTGGGGTCGCTAATGTTGCTGTCATTGTAAAGCATTAGTGCTCTCCTCATTCCCTATAATACATAATAGCATGAACACCCAAAGCGTCAACCAGAAAATTGTAAGAATTTCAGTCAAAATTGTAACATTTTGTTACAAATCTCTGGTTGACAGCCCCCAATTTGAGTATATACTTGGGTAATGTTACAGAACAAGGAGGTTGAAATGAGCAAGAATCCATACGCAAAAGCACTCGCTAACCCCTTGTTTCGCAAGCGGGTTTTGAAAGCGGTTAAAGGCAAGGGTGCCTATACCCGCAAAGAAAAGCATGCCAAAAAGGGTTGACAGATCCCTGTCCCATGCTATTATGTATTATAGGGAATGAGGAGCTACGCAATGTCTAAGATTTCGCAATTTGTAGACCGTTATCTCACTGTAGAGCAGGGCTATGATCTAATCTGTCTCTTGGAGAATATCAGCCGTCAAACCAAAGTTTCCGTTGATACGCTACTGACAGTGGCACTGGTCGACAAGACCTCGGCAGAATACCTGGTCGGATGCGTGAATAGGCTCTCCAAAATAGGTTGACGACTGCCCAATACATGCTATTATATATTATAGCGAATGAGGAGCAAGCAAATGAAACCGGACTTTAAAGACGTGCTCGCTGAGATTGCTGTTCAACTTTTCTTCCTCGTAGCAGGCACTATCCTCGTTGGCATTGGAAGTAACTTCTACTTTGCCATTGGGCTTGCGTTACTGCTTATCTACACTAAGACTATAAAGTAAGGAGATAACCATGACTACCTCTCGTTGGACTATTATCACTATCAACAAGCAGACTGGCAAGGCTAACTCCCTTTTTGTTGGCTGGGGCTATGAGTCCTATCGCACCGAGCGGGCTGCTCTTCGTGCTGTTAAGGAGTTTACCAAATTGGACTTAGAGCATGGACATGACCGTGCTTACACTTATGCGGCATATGAGGTCCCCAAGGGCGCCGAGGGCTATGCTCACAAGTGGTACAATGAGGATCACAATTTGGTTGACGTCGCTTAAACCTGTGCTACTATAAACTATAAGATAAGGAGCAAGCAAATGGTTTATATTGTAACAATCACCCTGCAGGACGGTCGCAGTATCATCCAGGGTGTTTACTATGATGAGAAGCGGGCTAACGCAGAATGCGGCAGACTACAGATAGCTCTGCCAGATGAAACTGTAATGGTAACCGAGACTAGAATCATTGACTGAGGAGATAGACATGGCTAAACCTAATTGGCAAGTGATTACCGTTTTGCCCAATGGCACTGAGATCAGCACTGTTGAGTTGCCACAGTATGATTACATCAGACATCCAGCAAGCTATCCTTTCGAGACTTGTGTCTTTGAAAAGAATGGTCCCAGCAATGTAGTTGGGCAGTTTGAGACCAAAGAGGAAGCTATCAAGGCTCATGTCTTTTTGGTAAGTCACGAGTTGATGCACGAGATTTTGGAATATAAGGGTTGACACTTCCCCGTCTAGTGCTAATATAACACTATAAACAAGGAGCAGACAAATGGCGCAATGTGCAACAAAGCGAGTGAATATCCGCAAAGTTATGTCCCATCCTGCTTTCTTACAGGGTGTCAAGGACGCAATGAACGGGTTTGGATTCTACGAGCGTTATGATACAATGCCCACAAGTGACCAATGGAGTTACGAACGTGGCAGGCAGTTTTACTTTGCTGCTGGCAAAATGCGTATCAAGCAAGGTCGTGGCATCAGTTTTGATGCTGTTCAAACTTATAAGGCACTGAGGGCGGATAACTCCATCCTCTAATAGGAGGACCTCATGGCTAAAAAAATAAAACAGACGCATTTTCGTGTGTTCTTTCTAACATCAGAATCCGCATATGGCTACTATGGTTATGTGCTGGAGTATTATTGGGACGGCTACGATATGCATTCTCTAAACATCCTAATCGTACTGTAGGAGGTACTGATGTTGAAACTTTCTATTGTGACGTTGACTTTAACTGTATCCAGTGCTACTATATCATATGCTCAAACTGCCTGTGGCAGAGCTATGATGATGGCTGGACAGACTATAACACAGACAAAGAACTCCACAACTATTATGGAGAACGAAGTCCGTCTTAAACGTATGCTGGAGAAAGAATGTGAGATTGATCTTGCAAAAGAAAGAGACACACAGAACTTCGCGCAGAAACGAATTGAAGCTAGAAACGCATGGAAAGCTGTAAAGCCAGACATGATCACTTGCTTAAACAATAAGTTAGAGATCGACGGGCTAACGGTTGATGAGCTAATCAACAAGGCTGTTGCTCCTTCAGATAAAATGTTGAAGGAATACAGGACTGATTGCTTTTCCCAGCTGAGGAATTAAATGACTATTGCCAGACAGGCTATTACTGCTACTATCTATGATAGGCGTGGTAGACAGATTAGTACCGGTAGAAATCACTATACTAAGAGTCATCCTCTCCAAGCTAGATTAGCCAAAGAAGTTGGCTTATACGAAAAGATTTATCTCCATGCTGAGATAGAAGCTTTAGTTAAATTGCGTGACTGGGGTCGTGCCTATCGTATCGTAATTGAGCGGTATGCTAAGAATGGTAAGCCTGCGTTGGCTAAACCTTGTCCCATTTGCCAGCGTGGTTTGAAGTTGGCTGGAATTGAATTTGTTGAGCATACATAAAATAAAAAGAAAACCAGTTGACACTGAACTAAATAGAATGTATAAATAAACAACACTAAGGAATACAAGGTTTCACAAATGATGTCACATATGCCCAAATGCAATATTACATATACACGCTGGTATGAAGATACCACAGGGGTTCTCGACTGAGTGAATGACATCACTTTTGTTATTGAACCCCGGAGCAGGAATGTCCCGGGGTTTTTTGTTGACAGGCTGCTACTCCCTATGCATAAGAGTAGCCCTTGACTGGTACTTAGACCAAATGGTCGAATAGGTGGTTTCCAGCAAGGAGTATTTTGTAGTTGACAGCTTTGAAAAAGGCTGTAGTATTATAATTGTTACTACAAAGAAGCGCTGAGAGCCATTATAGCTAGTGGTTCATGGATGGATAGGTGTGTAACACAAAAAGCGGTTCGAATCCGCTAGGGTCTGATCAACCCCTCAGTGTTTCTTTGTAGTAACAAATTGGACTCTTAGCTCAGTTGGTTAGAGCAACGGTCTTTTAAACCGTGGGTGCTGGGTTCGAGTCCCAGAGAGTTCACCATAATATTGGCCCATAGCTCAGGGGTAGAGCACAGTCCTGATAAGACTGGGGTCAGTGGTTCAATCCCACTTGGGCCAACCAAATTTGATGAGATCGGTAGAAGTCCGTTTTAGAAAACCAGAAGTGGGGGGTTGACCCAGCTCATCAAGCATTACAAAGAATTACCGCCCATAGATAACGCTGGCTATATCGCTACCCTTTCAAGGTAGAGTACCGAGATCGACACTCGGTGGGCGGACCACTTTTGCTCGCATGAACTAATATGGAAGTTGCCCTGATAGAAAAACATGGGGCTATGTAGGTGTCGACCCCTACTGCGAGCAATCCACTTTCAAATATTGTATACAGATAGTACAATATATAAATGACAGAATGGAAGAACAATGTACGACTTTAATCAACTTTACATAAATGCTTGTAATACAAGAAGTGATATCAATGAACATCTACCAGTACTAGATCGACTAGCTAAAGACTGCACTCATGTTACAGAATTTGGAGTTAGAGATGGCACAAGTACTGTTGTGTGGTTCTACAACGATGTTACATTAATTGGATATGATTTTTACTTCTCACCTGAAGTAAATCAAATGTTTGTGCAAGCAAATGCAGCTGGCAAAAATACCCAATATAGAATGGCAAATATTCTTGCATTGCAGGATATTGATGAGACTGATTTGCTGTTCATTGATTCACTTCATAACTACGATCAATGCATATTTGAATTAACGCACTTTGCTCATAGAGTAAGGAAATATATAGTTTTCCATGATACTGTAAGTTATGGGAAAGTTGGAGAACCTTCCTATGGAGTTGTAACAGATAAACCTCCACATGGAATATTGCTTGCAGTTGCAGAGTTCTTGTGTGATAATCTAAATTGGACTGTTAAAGAGCATCATAAAAATAATAATGGGCTAACAGTTCTACAACGAAATTGATCCTATACGCATCTGGTGAGGCGACCCCTCTGTCTAAGGGGTGAGGAGGGTTCGATTCCCTTTAGGATCGCCACTCTTGGGCAAATGTGAGGGGAATGGCTAACAGATAGGGGCTCGCAAGAGGTCTGTTAGAACGGGTTCAAGTCCCGATTTGTCCACCATAGTACGGACCGTTAGCTCAGTTGGTAGAGCAGGTGACTCTTAATCACTTTGTCGGGGGTTCGAATCCCTCACGGTCTACCATTTACTCCCATCGTTTAATGGTGAAGACGCTGGGTTCTCAACCCGGAAATGAGAGTTCAATTCTCTCTGGGAGTACCATTAGTTGATCTGGATACACAGGCCGGTGGAGATACCGCTTTAGAAAGTGTGTCGCAATGCCAGACAACATCAGGAACAACACGTGAGTTCCGGCTGCTGTCTTGGTGTAATGGAAGCACGGGAGTTTGTGGAACTCTTAGCACTGGATCGATACCAGTAGACAGTACCATTTGACAACAGTCAAATAAATGTATATAGTAAGAACATGGGCAGGCGGCGAAGTTGGAGAGTCGCGGGGGACTGTAAATCCTCTCTGTACGGTGAGTTGGTTCGAATCCATCCCTGCCCACCATATTAACCTTGAGGTGAGAACAGCTTCCTCATGCTCCCAGCAATGGGAAAAGTAGCTTAGAAATTATAGCGAAGAGATCTGGAAGTGGCGCCCAGCAAGGTTTTAAATACACCCAGTATGGGCTGGATCGACTCTGAATCGTTCCACTAGAAAAAGCCTGTACTGATAGCAAAGGGTACAACTTGGCAGCTTAATAAGCGGAGCCCTTTGCTTCTTATACGCACACAGGGCGAGATGGGAACGCCGAGGTCTGCAAAACCTTTATGAGTAGGTTCGATTCCTACTGTGTGCTCCATTAACTTTTAAAAGGAAACCCTGTGCAAACACTTTATGTGGAACAAGAAAACTTACACAATAGACCCGAAGTTTTAAAGAAGATTAATGACTTGTCTGCTAAGACAATACTTGATATTGGAGGCAGTTGGAACTGTTGGTTAGGAGATCAAGTAACACATATGTTTGATCTACATGATCCAACTACTAACTTTGGTATGACCACAAACAATGCAAATATCAAGTGGTTCTCTGGTAATATAAATGATTACGAAAGTTGGGTTCAAATATTTGAATATGTTGAACAAAATGGAAAGTTTGATTTCTGTAATTGTTCACATACACTAGAAGATATTGCTTATCCCGAAGCAGCATTAAAGTATATGCCACGAGTAGCTAAGGCAGGATTTGTTGCAGTTCCATCAAAATATTGGGAGCTTGATCGTCGTCTAAGGTTTAGAGGTGGACATCATCATCGTTGGATTTTTGATAACGATAAAAATGTACTAAAGCTTTATCCTAAAATTAATCTAATTGAGTATCTCACTCAGTATGATGCACATGGATCGATGATTATTGAACATGGTAAAAAAGAACTTAGGATGTTGTGGGAAGATACCATCGACTTTTCAATTATAAACAACGATTATCTTGGACCCACATTTGAAGACGTTATTAACATGTACGATTATCTCATACTTAATAACAACTAAGTAAAATATGGCAAAAAGTAATCGTAATGCTGGACAGTTTGATTTAAAAGGCAAAAAGACATTGCGACTTCGCTGTAAATGCTGTACAGTAGATGACATGAGAGACAAGTTGAATAGCAAAGAAGCAGTTAAAGCCGTCAGGGAGGTATTGGCTATCTCATCGCTCTCATAAGGCGATAAATCAGGTTCGATGCCTGATGTCGGCACCATGAGTAAATACTTCATCGGAGATTAGCGCAGTCTGGTAGCGCATCTGGTTTGGGACCAGAGGGTCGGGAGTTCGAATCTCTCATCTCCGACCATCATTTAATATCCGTGTCGTATAATGGTAGTACAGGGGTCTCCAAAACCCTTAGCGTGGGTCCGATTCCTACCGCGGGTGCCAAAAACTTAACCTCACAATTTAACCTGTCATATATATTGATATGATTAGTGTTGTTGTCCCCACAATGTGGAAATATCCACCCTTTTTAGATTTCTTAAAATATGTCCTTAAATTAGACATTATTGAAGAAGTTATCATCATCAATAATGATGTTGAACAAACTCCAACTTCTAAAATTTTAGATCATGATAAAATTAAAATGGTTACATTTGGCAAAAACATTTTTGTTAACCCAGCTTGGAATCAAGGCGTACATTTAAGTAAATCTGATATTGTATGCATTCTAAATGATGATCTACATTTTGATCTTAGACTATTTTTTAAGATAGATGAATTTATAACTCCACACACTGGTGCAATTGGATTGTCTTCAGGAATTGTTGACTACGGGCAAACTCCTGTGACAACTGGAACAATTGATTTTGAACCATTTGTAAATCAAAATTGCATTGGCTTTGGCGAACTTATGTTTATACATAAGAATAGTTGGAGAGATATTCCACAGGGTTTAGATCTTGGATTTGGTGATAATTTTATTTTTGATTACTACTTTGCAAATGGTTATCAAAATTATTTTATCAGTAACACATTCCATTACCATAAAGGTAACCAAACTGTACTGTCATTTAGCTCAAATGAAAGACAAGAAATTTACGAAAGAGAAAGATTGCAGTATGAACAGATCAGAACTGACTTGTATCATACAAGTTTTATTAGAAATTTAAGAGTCATAGGTTGACAAGTTTCAATTTGTCATATATAGTATAGATAATAAGTTAATGGTCCGTTGGCGCAGCGGTAGCGCAACGCTTTTACACAGCGAAGGTCGGCAGTTCAATCCTGTCACGGACTACCACACTTATGCCGAGTTAGCACAGAGGTAGTGCAATGGTTTTGTAAACCATAGGTCGGGGGTTCGATCCCCTCACTCGGCACCAATGCCCCAGTAACTCAGCTGGCTAGAGTAACTGATTAGTAATCAGTAAGTCGGGAGTTCGAATCTCTCCTGGGGCACCATTTCTTTTTATTGCGGGGTAGAGCAGTCCGGTAGCTTGTCAGCCTCATAAGCTGAAGGTCGTTGGTTCGAATCCAACCCCCGCTTCCAATTATATCATATGTGCTTTGAGTAAGCTTTTCAATATGGGATCTTCACCATAGCGCATTATTGCATATTCAACATCTAGTATTAGATTTGCAAGGACGACATCAAACCATTCACCTGAGGTCTTATACAATTTAAGATGACGATGTATGACAGTTTCCAACAACTTTGTCTTGCAAATATCTGTTGCTTTACTATAATGCAACTGTAGTGGAAATGGATGTCCAGTTTGGAGACTTTTTAATCTTTTGGCAGGGTCTCTACTGATCCCAACTTTGTATGGGGGATTATCACTGCCAATAACGTAAATGTAGCTAACGCTCATAGTGGTTTTATTTATATCAAGGGAGTCATAGCAGTAGGTTCTGCGTAGAAAGATCCAAACTTTTGGTAAGGGTTCGAGTCCCTGACGCCCGCCATCAATCAGCCGCTGGATCTGTTACAACAATGGTATTACCGCGACGCATGATGTTGTTCTCAGTTTCGAGGTCATCTAGATTAAATGGTTGTCTTGTCAGATCATATAGTTGAGGAAAGTTCTTCTTTAAGAATGGTTGATTGGACTTAGCAAAAACTTTTTTTATGACAGTTCCTATATGCTTCGATGTAGGACTAGGATCTATGTATTTCCTAAAGATCGAGTCGTCTTCTATCGGCATCAATTGTTCCATCCTAACTGCATAGGCAGTGGCGCTTAGTTTAACCATCTTACCTCTTAACTTGGGAACAAATGGATTGGATTGATTGTTCATGATGTAGTTTAGATATTGCTTATATCCCAAATCTTCATGAGTGAATATTTTTAACACATAGTCAAATTTAGGATTTTCGTAAACTGCGGCATAGGTGCCGTGGCCAGCTGGTCTCCACCCTAACTTTTTCAATTGTTTAGAAAGATTATCGTATTCACTAGGAGAATAAGAATTATCCCAGATATCATCAGGATTTGCCGCAAATGCTTGTGCTGCTTTGAACGCAGGATTCTTCTTTGCACCAACTAGTTCACTTATTCTCATGCTAATATTTATACGCCTCTGTAACTCAACTGGATAGAGTGCCAGTCTTCGAAACTGGAAGTTGGGAGTTCAAATCTCTCCGGGGGCGCCACTTTTTTGTTGACAATATCAGCAAAAGATATATAATAGTAATATAAAGTTTGTTTCCGGATAGCTCAGTCGGTAGAGCATGTGACTGTTAATCACAGGGTCCTTGGTTCGAGCCCAAGTCCGGGAGCCAAAGCGGGTATGATGTAGAGGTAACCTGCTTCCTTGCCAAGGAAGATTCACCAGTTCGATTCTGGTTACCCGCTCCAATATTTAAGATTCGCCACGACCTCTGCGTTGGAACCAGACGGGAAATGGTCACCTGTCCCAAAGTATGTTGTGCCTCTTGTACATTTGTTATTATGACCGAAACAATGTATCGCAGGATGAGGGCGCTATTATCGAGTAGCAGGTTTGGCGGAGTGGCTGATACCCACAGCATACTACGTATGCTTGAGCCCGTCATCGGTAGCCTCCCTTAGGGGAGGTTTTTTTATGAATTTATTTTTCATTATCTTAGCATATATCCCAGGTTTGTAATATAACCGTCATCTTACGGTGTTTAAATATGAACTGCATATCAAGGAGAAAATATATGCTAAAAAAGATGACATTAGCAATCGCAGGCATTGTGCTTGCAACTTCAGTACACGCAGCAGAAATTACAGGAGCAGGGGCAACCTTCCCTTATCCAGTATACAGCAAGTGGGCAGATGCCTACAAGAAGGAAACAGGTAATACCGTCAACTATCAGAGCATTGGATCAGGTGCTGGTATCAAGCAGATACAGGCCAAGACAGTGACATTTGGCGCTAGCGATATGCCCTTGGATCAGAAGGATCTAGACAAGGATGAGATGTTCCAGTTTCCAACAGTCATAGGCGGCAATGTTATCGCTTTTAATGTTGAAGGTATCAAGGCTAACGAACTAGTGCTATCAGGCGAAGTAGTTGCTGATATATTCCTAGGCAAGATAAAGAAGTGGGATGATATTAGGATTGCTAGATTAAATCAATACCTAACACTACCCGCACAGCCAATAACTGTAGTCCGCCGCAGTGATGGATCGGGCACTACTTACATCTTTTCCAAGTATCTCTCTAGCGTATCTAAAGAGTGGGCTGATAAGGTTGGCACAGGAACAGCACTAGAGTGGCCTGTTGGTGTAGGTGCCAAGGGCAATGATGGTGTAGCAGGCAACATCCAACAGACTAAGAACTCAATTGGCTATGTTGAGTATGCTTATGCCAAGCAGAACAAGTTAGGATATGCTGCACTATCAATCAACGATAAGATCATTGAAGCAAGTAAGAACTCATTCCAGTCAAATGAATGGCCGATCACTGCTCCAACATACATCATAATGTATAAGCAGCCAACAGACAAGGCCGCAGCAGTTGAAGCCGTAAACTTCTTTGATTGGGCATACAAGAAGGGCGATGCTATGGCAGATGAACTAGACTATGTTCCACTATCCGCCGCTGAAAAAGCCAAGACTGCTGAAGCATGGAAAACAATTAAGAACTAATGGGCATATCATTTGTCATACCCTGCTATAATGAAGAGAAGTATATAAGAGATTGTATACAGTCAATCAAGAGGGAGGCTTCCGGCCTCCCTCACTACGAGATCATCGTAGTCGACAACAACTGTACAGATAATACTGTTTTAATTGCCATGCAAGAAGGAGTGACAGTTGTTTCTGAACGACAAAAAGGTGTAGTTTGGGCCAGACAAAAAGGTTATCAAACTGCACAATACGAGCTAATAGCTAACATTGATGCTGACTCTAGACTATGCAAAGGTTGGGTTAGTATAGCATTAGAAAATATATCTAACGCTGAAACTGTAGCTGTTACAGGACCATTAATATATGATGATGTATCACGTTCGCTTGCTATATCAACAAGAGTATATTATTATCTAGCTTGGTTTAGTAATAACTTTATCGGTGTGTTCCTTCAAGGTGGCAATGCCTTAATAAAGAAATCAGCATTGGATAAGACTAATGGTTACGACACTAATATTGCTTTCTACGGTGAAGACACAATGACTGCTAAAAGACTTGAGCAGTTTGGAAAAATTAAATTTGCTATGAAATTAGAATTATATTCTTCACCTAGACGACTTAAAGATCAAGGTGTAATCAGCACTACTTGGTTGTACTTTAAGAATTATCTATCAGTTACTTTTAAAGATCGAGCTGTTACTAATACTTACAAGGACTATAGATGAACTCTTATAGATCAGTATTCATATCTGACATACATCTCGGAACTAAAATGAGTCAAGCAGATGAATTACTGGAGTTTATGAAAACATTTGAATGTGAAAAAATATATCTTGTTGGAGACATCATCGACTGCTGGGCAATGAGCAAAAAGAAAATATGGAGCCAATTTCATAGTGATGTGATACAGAAACTACTGCGTCGTGCTCGTAAAGGTGTGGAGATAGTATACATACCCGGTAACCACGATGAGATGTTGCGTGAATACTGTGATGCTGAGTTTGGACATATTATCCTAGTTGAAGAATGTATACATGTTGGCATAGATGGAAAACTATATCTGGTTACACACGGTGATCAATTTGATGTTGTCATCAAGAATGCTAAGTGGATGGCACATTTAGGATCTTGGGCATATGATGTTAGCATTGACATTGGTCGTTGGGTTAGCAAAGTCCGCTCGTTCTTTAATATGGCACAATGGTCCTTAAGTTCTTATTTAAAGTACAGAGTTAAGGAGTCTGTTAATTTTATTGGAGACTATGAAACAACGCTGGCCAACTATGTAAGGAGCAAGAAGTTAGATGGAATTATATGTGGTCATATTCATCACGCTAATATTCGGGATATATCTGATATCAAGTACATGAACTGTGGAGACTGGGTAGAGTCCTGCACGGCATTAGTAGAACATCACGATGGAAGATTTGAAATAATAAAATGGAGTGAATATGTGGATACTGTTCCTCATAGTAGTACATAATAGTGTTCCAACAGATATACCAGGTAAGATAGCATTAGAGTTCAAAACTGAACAGCAATGCCAAGAAGCATTGAAGACTATGATCTTCTGGTCTAAGTTCCATTGGTTCAATACAGAAGGTAAATGCTATGCTAAAAGCAAGATGGATCCAAACCTATTGAAAGATTTACACAAATGACAAAACATCTATCACTTATAACTTCAGTTGCTTTACATATAGCAGTTATCGTGCCTTTTGTAATTTCAAAACAAGCAGACTCTGCTATATTCCAATCGAGGGTTATTGCTGTTGAATTAGCATTAGGCGAAGCAATAGATGATGAAGTAACAGAAAGTAGTGTTGCTCAAGAAGCAGTTGAAGCAGTTGAAAAAGTTGAAGCAGAAGAAACTCCGATCGAGACAGCAAAAGTAATTGACGAAACTGCTGAAATTATCGATCAAAAAGAAAAAGTAGAAGAACAGAAGACTGCTGTACAACAAGAAGCAAGCCAGGATACTTTCGAAAAGAAAACATCAGGGGTAGATTTTGGTGTTCAAGGTGGTGGAATGACTGCTGCTTCTTATGCTGCTAATGTTAAAAAGATGATTGAAAAGAACAAGAAGCGTCCTGAAAACAATCTTAAAGGTAACGTAAAGATTGGATTTCAAATTGGACCCAATGGTAAAGTCGAGTCAACTTGGATACTGAGTACAACAAACGAAAAATTAAACAAGACTGCTGAACTCATTATTAACTCTATAAACACACTGCCTCCACCGGATGGAAAATTTAGCGGCAGCATAGAAATTAAATTTAGTTAACCAGTTTCTAACAGCATAATTACTGTTAAAGAAGGCTTTTCAATGATTAATCAACAGTTCAACATCGCACAGAAGATACTTGCGGAATTAAAAACAGATCCAAATAAAGTAATATTTGAAACTAAGCGTGGTCCAATGAATGCTGGAAGATTTAGCAGTATGATCATCAGTTTTGGTATTCATCTACAGCATATTGGCGTAAAACAAGATAGTTTAATTGGGCTAGATTGTGTACATGGTCCTGTTGGATATGCATTGACATTGGCATCAACATTAAATGGTGCAACTTGGATCAATATTAACAAAGCAACAATCAATTCTGGTATGAAAATGACACATATCATTCATAACAGTCCCAAGGAAATACTAGGAACAAATGTATATAAGATTGATCCAAATTGGTTCAAAGCTCCTGAAGGATTTAAGCCTCCTGTATTCTTCCCGGGATATAAGTCTGAAGATAGTATTTGGATGATTGCACAAAGTTCTGGAACCACTGGCAGTGTTAAGTTCATGCCCATTACATATAAGCAGTGGTATTCAAGAGCAACTGATCTAGAACGTCGTCGTATTCGTTTCCCCAGTGACACTGGTATGTTCTGTAGTTTGTTTCATCCATTGAAAAGCACAAGTCAAAGTGACGTACAAGCAGCTATACTAAATGGTACTAAAGTACTATTAACATTCCCAACATATAACGAAATGAGTTCAATGACTGATCTTGTGGCAATGGGATCACTTAGTCAAATGGAGTTTGCTGTCAAGGATGTTGAAGAGCCTGCTACTCCCATTGATACTTCAATTAATCTAAATGGCAGTGCTGTCAGCAGTCAGCAGATTGATCGTTTCCTAAAGTACTTCAAATCGGTATGGGTTGAGTATGGTGCAACTGAAACAACTAAGACAGCAATGAAGCCCATTACTGAAGCAGGCACGTACAATGGATCAGTTGGTGCTATTTTGCCTGGCACAGAGTATCGTATCATTGACGATGAGGGCAACGACTGTGAAGAAGGACAGTTATTGCTTAAGACTGCGGGTATGATCAGCGGTTATCTCAATGAGCCTGAACTAACAGCAGAACACTTTAAAGATGGTTGGTTCTATACAGGTGACATTGCTTCATATACAGATGGCGAGTTGTTCCTTAAAGGTCGTCAGAATGATAGCTTAAACATTGGCGGCGTTAAGATTGACCCTGCTAAGATTGATGCTGTACTAAAAGAAGTGCCGGGCATTACGGATGCTATAACATTTCAGAATCCTGAATTTCCCACATACAATCAACTACAGGCTTTAATTGTCGCAGATGGTGATCAAAAGGAAATTGGTGATGCTGCTGCAACAGCAATGATTGCAAAGTTTGGCATGACACGTTTACCACGTAGAGTGTTCTTTGTTGATAGTATTCCAAAGAATGAAAATGGCAAGCCCATGCGTAAGGAAGCAGCAGAATTAGTTAAGGGACAACAACCAATTGTAATTGCCAACTATAAGCCACAGGGAAGAGAATGATCAATCAACAATTTAACATTGCATTTGATCTGTTTAAGTTTCTAAGTGAAAATCCAGATCATATCTGTTTTGAAAGCAAGCATGGTACAATTAAAGGCAAAGAGTTTGCACATCTAATCACTGTGTTTGCACTACAGTTATTAGTACGTGAAGTGAAGTCACGTGAATTAATAGGATTAGACATTGAAGATCCAATCATTGCTCAAGCTATGACACAGGCAATAACTGCAATTGGTGCAAGTTGGATTAAAATTTCACAGCAGGCATTAGAAGCAGAGTTGCCAATAAAGCATGTTATCTATAATACTAAACGTATGTATCATGGCGCAAGTGTTCATAAGATTGATGGTACATGGTTTAAAGAACCTTCAGGTCTTACAAATGACATTCGTATACGTGGGTACAAGGATCCCGATGATCTTTGGATGATTGCACAGAGTAGCGGGTCAACTGGTCTACCAAAGTTTATTCCCATTACATATAAGCAGTACTGGCATCGTGTTTGGGATATGAACATTAATATGTTTGATCGTCGTATACAGTATTTTTTCACTGCTTTCATGCCATTAAAGACCAGCGCACAATATCACACTATTGCAGCTATTGTTAAGAAAATAACTGTACTTGTAGATATGCAGCCTAAAGAAGTAGTAACTTATCCCAAGCTGTTTATGTTAGGCAGTGTAATGCAGACACATAAATTTTGTGGTTTGATAGATGAACCAGAAGTGCCCTACGATATCGATAGCGAATCAGCTGGTGCTGCAATGAGCAAGAAAGATCTTGAAAAGTTTCTTAAGTATTTTAAAATTGTACAAAGCAATTATGGCTCGACTGAAACAACAAGAACATTTCAAAGTCGTTATACCAGCGTAGATCAATACGTCGGCGATATTGGCCACGCATTGTTAGATGATATCGTAGCAGAAATTGTTGATGACAATGATCAACTAGTTGAAGTAGATGTTGTAGGCAATATACGTTTGAAGACAACACCAAGGCATGTTACAGGTTATTACAATGATCCCGAAGAGACTGCTGAGAAGTTTAAGTTAGGATATTTTTATCCTGGTGATCTTGCTCGCAGAGATTCTTTGGGAAAGATATTTGTTGCTGGACGTAAGAATTCATCAATGATAAACATTGGCGGTATCAAACTCGATCCAACAGCAATTGAAAATGCAGCTCGTAAAGTTGATGGCCTAGTTGATTGTATGGTATTCAAAAATAATAACATGTCCATGGATAAGCAGTTGAATATATTTGCTGTTGCTAAAGAAGACGACAGAGAACGTGTAATGTATTCTATAACAGATACGATTGCAAAGGAATCTGGAATTAGTCATGTTCCCAGAATACTTTATTTTGTGGAATCAATTCCATTAAATGATAATGGTAAGCCGTGGCGTAGTGCCGCAGAAAAGATTGCAGAAAAGTTGGATCCAATAATAATATCTCTTGACGAGATTAGATAATTAATATACTATAATGATAATGCGTCTGTGGTGAAACGGTAGACACGCTAGTCTTAGGAACTAGTCTCAAAAGGGTGGGGGTTCAAGTCCCTCCAGACGCACCAAAAGTTATAGTGCCCTGGTGACGGAATTGGTATACGTATCTGATTCAAAACCAGAGTTTTGGGGGTTCAAGTCCCTCCCGGGGCACCAAAGGTAAGGAAGGGTGGCAGAGTCTGGTTTATTGCACCGGTCTTGAAAACCGTCGGACGTGAAAGCGTTCCGTGAGTTCGAATCTCACCCCTTCCGCCATCTATTGGGGATTAGTTCAGTTGGTAGAACGGCAGACTCTGAATCTGCATGTCCGAGGTTCGAGTCCTTGATCCCCAGCCAATTTTAAGGAATAGTAAAATGTTTAGGATTGTTAAGCAAAACAAGAAGCAAGCCATTGTGAACGGCGATAATGAAATCATCTACGCAGTTCCTCATTTCATTGCCTTCAAAGGATATGATCTGAATAAGCTTCTTAATGCAATGAATAAGCGTGGCTACAGAGACATTGAAGATATCATGAGTTTTGAAAACGGAAAGTTGAGATAATGAAACGTATCATGTTGTTAGGTTCAGGTGAACTAGGTAAGGAATTTGTTATCAGCGTAAAGCGTCTTGGCTGTTATGTTGTTGCTGTAGATAGCTATGACAATGCGCCAGCTATGCAGGTAGCAGACAGATCGGCTGTTTGTGATATGCTAAATCCAGATGCTCTTAGAAATGTAATTGACTTTTATCATCCAGATATTATTGTTCCTGAGATTGAAGCTATTCGCACAGAAGTTCTTAAAGAATTTGAAGACAATGGTATCCAAGTAGTACCCAGTGCTAAGGCCGTCAATGCCACAATGAACCGTGACACTATACGCAACATTGCTGTTGGACTTGGTATCCGCACAGCAAAGTTTGCCTATGCTGAAACAGCAGAAGAGCTAGTAAATGCTGCTAAGACAATTGGCTATCCTGTTGTCGTAAAGCCAGTTATGAGTTCCAGTGGCAAGGGACAAAGTGTAGTACAGGATCCTAATGATATCACAAGGGCTTGGATCTACGCCATTGACAATAGCCGTGGTGATAGAAAGAAGGTTATCGTTGAGGAGTTCATCAATTTTCATACTGAGATAACTGTGCTTACTGTTAAGCAGAAAAATGGCGACACTATCTTCTGTAATCCAATTGGTCATGTACAGGAACGTGGTGACTATCAGTATAGCTGGCAGAATGGCATGAGTCTTAACCATAAGCTTACCTATCCTCAAATTGATGAAGCTGAACGCATCTGCAAGCTTATTACAGATGAGCTGGGTGGTGCTGGTCTGTTTGGTGTTGAGTTTTTTGTTACAAACAATGAGATCATTTTTAGTGAACTAAGCCCTCGTCCACATGACACAGGGATGGTTACGTTGATTAGTCAAAATGTTACAGAGTTTGACTTACATGCAAGGGCTGTGCTTGGGCTTCCTATCCCCGCTATTGAGTATCTAAATGGGGCCAGTGCTGTGGTACTAGGGGATGATTGGGGGCGGGTACGGGGCTATACGGGCATCGCAGAAGCATTGCTAATAGCACAAGATGTTCGAATCTTTGGTAAGGAAGACAGTAGACCTTATCGCAGAATGGGTGTAGTATTAGGTAAGAATTTGGACGAAACTAGGGATGCTGCTCATCTCATCAAAGTAATTACTGGTTGACAATAACGCATAGTCTGCTATACTAATTAAGAATTAGGAGCGGACTATGAAGATAATTGATCAGCGTATCCAAAAAGAAGAAGTAAAAGATCTCTCTCAAGAGCTGATTGAAACATTGTCTTCAGCTCTTGACGAGGACTATGGAGTTATGCTAGAATCTAAGCATCAACAATTCCTCCAAAATGAACTCCGACGAATCCTCAGTAAATTCTTCGACATCAAACCCTAAGAGGTAACCATGTTCAATGGAAAAGTAATCGTGTTTGATCTAGACGGTACAATCTGTAACGTCGAGCACAGGCGTCACTGGGTCGCAAGCAAGCCTAAGAACTGGGCTGCATGGGATGCAGGTCTGCCAAACGATACTCCCAATGAGGAGATCGTTTGGATGCTGAACAACTTTGCCGACAATCCAGTGACTCGCATCGTACTGTGCAGTGGTCGTGACAGCGGCCTGCGTGATGCCACTGAGGCATGGCTGACTAAGCATAGCATCTTCTACAATGCTCTGTATATGAGAGCAAGCGGTGACAACCGCAAGGACTCAATCGTTAAGGTTGAGCTGCTGAATGACATCCAGCGTGACTACGGTTGGCCGTGGCTGTGGGTTGATGATCGACAGCAGGTTGTGGATGCTATTCGTGAGCAGGGCATCCGTGTGCTGCAAGTGGCGCCGGGGGATTTCTAATGTCCCTCGGCAAACTGGAAGTATGGGAGCGTCCCAAATCAAAGTGGCCATACTGGCTTCTATATCGGTTTAAGGATACTTATTGGCCATTTAATCATACTGAAGATCTAAAACATATCTATCTTAAGATGGATCTTCTACAGAATAAAATTCCACATTGTGTCGAAAGGCAATGGGCACAGAACACTGGTGCTAATGGACGCAAGTATAAGACTCAGTATGGCATTCTATACAAGTTTCTAAAAGAAGAAGACAGACTAATCTTTCTCATGTCACGGGAGACAGGCAATGAACTATCATGATTATCAGTTAATTAAGACGCTGGAGAAGATGGCCGAAGACTGCGGGTTTGAAATCCGTCGTTCCAGTTATGGCAGCGAGCATATCAGTCTTATGACACAGGATAAAGCCACTGCTCTGCCAGTATATGCTCGCAATATCGCACTGTTCAATGGCACGATTGAGGAGTGTGTTTGCTTCCTACAGGGTTGGTACAAGCAGCGTGAATACCTTACTGTACTGCTCAAACTTAAGACTGACCGTATTAAGGATGCAGAACAGAAACTTGTTGAGAAGTATGAATCGGATCGTGTGATTGCTGCGTTGAAGACTGGCAAGGATATTGGTTGGATGACACCTGAAAAAGATGATCCAAATCATGCACCATTCTAGACTATAAGTTGATCTACAAACTCTAACAACAAACGATGATGGTGGCCTTTGTGCCACCATTTGTTTATGTATTGGTAATATGGATCTTGATACCAAAATTCCATACTTTCTGGATGACATCCAATTATACCAATGCGTCCTTGTATAATTGCCATTGGATCACCATTTGCATATCGTGCAACAGTATTAAATTTAGTCTCGTCTCCTATTAGAGCGCAACCATCATAAAAGAATACGTTTTCTTCTTGTCCATTCCATGTAACAGGAGCAACTGTTCCATATGATCTACGAATATCTGCTGTTGGTTGTTTGATATATTGTACTGTATCGACACTGTCTAGAATATCAAACCAATTACTCCCTGCCCAATATGCGCCCATGCATATTCCAAGATATGCTCCGCCATTTGTAACAAAATCTGCAACGGCATTTTCAGCTCTCCGTCTGAAAAATGTATCGTAGCTGCTGTAATCACCAATACCTCCAGGAAAAGCAACAATATCCACTTCTTTTAAGGTTTGGCTATTGCATTGTTCTTTATGGAAAATGGTAATATCATATTTTGGTGAAAGTGCTTCTATCATGCCATCACAGCATTGAGTTGAGCATTCTGGGTGATTTTGAAACAGTGCTATCTTTGGTTTGATCACCAATTATTTAGCGGTTGACTGATGCTTAACTTGTGTTATATTAGTAATACAAACGAGGTGTGAAATGAACTACGACTTTCCTATAATCAAGCATTTGGACGATGTACGCCCTGCTATCGAAGGTCGTGATGAGTTCATTATTGCTGAACGTGATTGGGGCTATGTAGTCAACTATATGGTTGCAATGAATGACACCTTTCCTCCTGTATTAGATGAAGAGTATTGGTGCCCAGGCTGTAAGCTTCCCATTGCAGAAACTGAGGGCTGTGGATCACAGCGTTGCCCCGAGTTAGTTAACTTGGCTGCTATACGTCGAGAGTGCCGCGGATTGCTGTTCTACAAGGACGGCAAGATAATGGCTCGTCGGCTACACAAGTTCTTCAATGTCAATGAGCGTGACGAGACTCAGTTTGCTCTTATTAACTTCTTTCAGTCTCATGTTATATTAGAGAAGCTTGATGGCAGCATGATAACTCCTGTTGTTACTGATGCTGGCATTCGTTGGGGTACTAAGATGGGTATCACTGACGTTAGCATGGGAGCAGAGTTGTTTGTTGCTCATCATCCTAAGTACGAACAGCTTGCAGTTTGGTGTCGCAGTCAAGGAATGACTCCAATTTTTGAATGGTGCAGTCGTAAGCAACGGATTGTAATTGATTATCCAGAAGATCGTTTGGTATTGATTGCTATACGCAACAATGAAACTGGCGAATATCTTTCTTATAAGCAGTTACAGAATTATGCCCAATCGTATAGTATTGATCTTGTAAAGACTTACGAAGGAACTGCTGACAACATGGCTCACCTTATGGATGAGACTAAGGCTGCGGAAGGGCTTGAAGGTTATATCATACGCTTCGACGATGGGCATATGCTCAAGGTCAAGGGCGAGTGGTATCTACGCATCCACAAGACCAAGGACAATCTAACTCACGAAAAGAATGTCATTGATCTGCTGGTAAACGAGAAGATGGATGATGTTAAGCCATTCATGATGGATGAAGACCGCAAGCGTGTAGATGAGTTTGAAGCTGTGTTCTGGGATGGGTTTGCTCGTCAAGTTGAATCATATGACAAGTACTTTGGTTTGGTACTTGCTTCAAAGTTGGACCGTAAGGAATATGCTTTGAAGTGGATGCCAACTATTAAGGAACAGGATCCTTTTGCTGCTCAGCTTGTCTTTGGTAAGTTTGACGGCAAGGATACTTGGGCTATGATGATTGACATGGTTCGTAAGAACACTGGAACTAAGACCAAGATTGATACTGTGCGTCATCTCTGGGGCGGCGCACAGTGGAATTACTACTTTGATGGAGATGTTTAATGAGTACCATTTTTGTTATCAGTGACACACACTTTGGTCACACTAACATTCTAAAGTTTACAGATAGTACAACTGGTCTGCATATTCGTCCTGGATTTTCCTCTGTAGAAGAGATGGATGAAATTTTGATTGATCGTTGGAATTCAGTTGTAACTGACAGTGATATAGTGTATCATCTAGGGGATGTTTACTTTGAGTTCGGACATCGAGTACTACCCAGACTTAAAGGGCGTAAACGTCTTATACTAGGTAATCATGACAATGGAAAAGCAGCTTACATTCAAGCTAACTTTCAAAAAGTTATGATGTGGCGTATTTTTACTGAGTTTAACTGTGTCCTTACTCATGTTCCAATTCATGAGAACAGTCTAATTAAAGTACAGTATAACCTACATGGACACATACATCAAAATGCCAGTCCCGGTGAGCGTTATGTTAACTGTTGTGTTGAAGTGCAAGATTATATACCACGTGCAATAGAGGAGCTAGTACCAAATGCAAATTGAAATCAGTGATGAAACAGTAGATGAATTGATCAAGGATGTCCTAGTTAAGGACTATCTTGGATTTATTAAACGTGTTAAGGAACTGGAAGCAATTGAAAATCCAGAATCTTGGCAGAAGGAAGATCTTGCTAATGAACAGCATTTTCTTAAGGCAATGTCAGTAATGCTTACGTACTACCTAGACTTTGATTCATATACGGAGTTGTTCAATGAAGCTTCAGATTATCAGTGATCTACATCTAGAGTTTAATGATGTAACAATTAAAAATGCTGGCGCAGACATTCTTTGTCTCGCCGGTGACGTCTGTTTGGCTAAAGACCTCGTTAAGAATAATTCCAAAGGTGAAAAGTTTCGTCAATTCTTTGATCATGTAAGTAAAGAGTTTGATACTGTACTTTACATCATGGGTAATCATGAACACTACAGCGGACGTTGGAATAACACTGCTGCTAATATACGCACTGCTCTAGAGCCATGGGACAACATTACCTTAATGGATGATGGATGGCTCAACTTTGGTAACACTCGTATCGTTGGTACAAGCCTTTGGACTAATTTTAATAAAGGCGATCCAATTACCATGATGAGTGTTAAGAACATGATGAATGATTATCACGTTATTACCATTGAACGTAATGGCGTTTATCACAAGCTACGTCCCATTGATACATTTGAAGCACATAATCGTGCTGTTGAAACTATCAAGCTTGCTGCTGAAACATGGGATGGCAATGTAGTTGTGCTTGGACATCATGCTCCCAGCTTTCAAAGTGTCCATGAACGCTATAAGCATGATTGGGCAATGAACGGCGGTTATATCAGTGACCTCGACGATCTCATTCTAAGTCAAGAAAAGATCAAGTTGTGGATACATGGTCATGTTCATAGTAGTTTTGATTATATGATTGGCGAGTGC
>Ga0194048_10000341_pt1 | contig 22296 bp, 20 predicted proteins | sample JunL225m_MetaG_FD_161685 | JGI IMG/M metagenome (GOLD analysis project Ga0194048, IMG submission 161685) | Anoxic zone freshwater microbial communities from boreal shield lake in IISD Experimental Lakes Area, Ontario, Canada - Jun2016-L222-5m | ecosystem: Environmental > Aquatic > Freshwater >...
GTCAGAGTGTTTTTGGCCATGTCATATGGTAGGCACAAGACAATGAAGACTTCAGCGGCGGCGCACCCCGACAACTCTCCCGATGAGATGGTGGAAGAGATTGATATAACTGGCAATGTGTTGCGGCTTGTGCCACGCCGCAAAATGCGTGCCGAACAGTTGTGCCATCGCTCTGTGTTCATTGCGGTGATGTCCGAAAAGGGTGACCTATTGGTTCACAAACGGGCAGAGACGAAAGACATTTGGCCGGGTTGGTGGGATGTGGCTGTTGGTGGGGTTGTGGGTCCGGGGGAGACATGGGCTGATGCCGCCGTTCGAGAGTTGCATGAGGAACTGGGAATCGAGGGCACGAGGCTTACATTGCTCGGCATTGGCGCATATCGCGACCCTGACGTCCAGCTCGTGGCTGCCACGTTTCTATGCCATACAGAGGGCCCATTCGCCTTCGCTGATGGAGAAATAACTGAAGCTCATTGGGTCAGCCAGACTGAGATACCCGTGTGGCTGCAGGCAAAACAGTTCCTTCCAGACAGCGTGGCCCTGGTGCTACCCCGCCTCCCCGAGTGAGGCATATTTCAGAGCCATAGGCTTTTAGCGACAGTTCTATAAGGCAAGGAGTCCCGATCATGTCAGAAAAAATCATGGTCGAGTTCACCATTGAACCGTTTACAGATGGCACACCTGGCCACCATGTCACGAAGGCAATTGCGGCTGTTGAAGCATTGGGCGTTGAAGTTCATGTCGGACCGTTTGGCTCGTCGTTTGTCGCTGAAACTGAAAAAGCTGCCGAAGCAATTGCGGTGTTGTCGCGTATGGCATACGACAATGGCGCAACGCACATCACGATCGATACTGAAAAGGTCGGGTAACTCATCATGGGTTACGTCAATCATCCACTGCTCGCAGCAGTGAAGCCGATTCTTGATGCAGTTGGCGCACAACTCATTACTGTCGAAGATGCGCGAATTAGCGATGTTGCATTGGAATGGGACGGGGAGATAATTGCCGCAGTTCGTTTACCAGCAATTTATGGAGCACTTGACCGACTGATCGCTCAAGTCGAACGCGAGCTTGGCGCACGTCTACAAGAGTTGTCGCGCAGTGACAAACAAGTAGCTGTACGCATGCTTGATCAGCGCGGGGCCTTCACGCTTCGTCGTGCTGTTGAAGATGTGGCTGACGCAATGGGCGTTTCTCGCATCACGGTGTATAACTACCTCAACGCCTTGCACCGTTAGGGCTTCTTCAAAAGGGGAATACACCCCTGTGACATACTTGAGGAATGCAAATAGCCATTTTTGTCCTCCTCGTTATTCTCATTGCGGCCGTTGTCTATTTTGGTTTGCAAGCTTCTGCAAACAAATCTGAAGTCGTACTTCCCACCCCACTAGATACCGATGCCATTGCCCGCACGGTTCAAACCGCAATCAATCTCGAAGCAATTTCTACTTCTGTACAAGGTGCAGTTGCTGCGCAAATGTTGAAAACTGCACAAGAGGCTTTAGCGGCCAATAATGCCCAAGCAAGTCAGCAAGCTACTCAAACACTTAGTGGACAAACTGCAGCGCTTGATGCGCAGGCCAAACTTCTTCTGCAACCAATTCAGCAACAGATGAAGATTCTCGGTGACACAGTTACAGCACTACAAACCACATATACGTCTGAACAAGCAACCGTTACGTCGCTTGCAAGCCAAATCAATATCTTGCAAGATTCAACAACTTCATTACGTAACGCACTGAAGTCACCAACCGCTCGTGGTTCGTGGGGTGAAAACCAACTCCGCACCATTATGAGACTGGCCGGCATGGAGAACTACTGCGACTACACCGAGCAATTCACTGGCGGTGAATCAGAACGCAACCAACGCCCCGATGCCGTTGTAAAACTTCCGGCAGGTGGTTGTATAGCGGTTGACTCAAAGTTCCCGTTCAACGCGTATTTGCGCATGCAAGATGCCAAAGATGCAGCAGGACAAGATGAGGAACTGAAGAATCACGCAAGGGACATTCGTGTTCACGTCAAGGCCCTTGCGGATAAAAAGTATTGGGAACAATTCGGTCACAACACTCCTGACTTTGTAGTCATGTTCATTCCAAACGAAGGCGCAGTTGCTGATGCCATGAAGTCGGATATCAATCTTTTGGCTGATGCCATGAAAGATCGTGTCCTCATCGCATCGCCGGTCAACCTTCTTGCACTGTTGCTCACGGTTGCGAAGGGTTGGCAATCTCACCAACTAGAGGAGAATGCCGCAAAGGTTGCAAAGCTGGCCAAAGAAATGCACGAACGTGTCGGCGTCGTTGTCAATCATGTTGTGAAAATGGGTGACGCATTAGGCACTGTTCTCACGACATATGACGCAATGGTTGGCTCCATGGAAACTCGACTGCTTGTAACAATGCGTAACTTCAAGGACTTAGGTGTAGTTCAGGAAAATGAACCAATGAAGAACATCACTGCAATCGGGAAATCACCTCGCGAAATCAAAGCTCCGGAAGCAAGTTTTGAAGGTCTTCCCTTTGGAGAAATCGAACCGTAGAAACGGCTTACGGGACCCACATTTGCTGGGCTTCAACCACCGTATTGTTCTTGATTCGTGAAATAAATGGGAACGGAACCCAATGATATTTCGAGATTGGGCTGGTAGCGGTGCCTGCCATCAACATCTTCAATAGTGATGTATTGATTTCATAACTAGTCCCTGGACCATCTTGAAATGCAACAGTCACCCGCGCGGTGTCAGTTATTCCTACTAATGCAGTGTGGAATTGATCAACTGCGTAGTCATCCATACAGCCTTCGTGCATGTCATTTTCCTTTGCCCATGCTTCACACGTGGCGCCGAACCGAGCCATGGCTACGTGGAACACAATGGTCTCCGTGCCCAGAAGACGTTCGGCCCATGTCCAGTATGTTCCATCGTCTAGTCGCGAGTTGGTAACAACAACTTCGTCGGTTGAATCTTTAATCACTGGAGCAGAAACTTTGCGCCAGATCTTCTGAGTGGTTAGTGACTCTGTGCCAGTCGAACATCCTGCGATCACAACAAAAACGGTGACTGCAACAACTCGACGAAACGTCATAAGCGCCTGAGATGAACGTTAGTCACGCGGTGATCAGCACCTTTAGCAACAATCAAAGACGCGCGCGACTTTGTGGGTTCAATATTGTCCACTAAGTTTTTACCGTTGATCTCACGCCAGATTCCACGGGCGATGTTGATGCCTTCTTCGTCGGTCAGGTGAGCAAAGTTCTGAAAGAAACTGTCAGGGTCACGGAACACGGTCTCACGCAATTTCTGGAAGCGTTCGATGTACCACTGCTCAATGTCAGGTTCTTCTGCATCGATATAAATAGAGAAGTCAAAGTAGTCAGACACAAACTCATTTGCTTCTGAACCAACCTGGAGAACATTGAGTCCTTCAATGATCAAGATGTCTGGCTGTTGAACAGAAACAGTTTCACCATCAACGATGTCGTAGACCACATGGCTGTACACCGGAGCCTTTACGTCAGGAGCGCCGCTCTTCAAGTCACGCAAGAACGTAAGCAAAGTTTTTGTGTCGTAGCTTTCGGGGAAACCTTTACGGTTCATGATTCCGCGATCTTCAAGAACCGCATTTGGAAACAAGAATCCGTCGGTGGTGATGAGGTCAACGCGTGGGTGTTCTGGCCAACGCGCAAGCAATGCCTGCAAGATACGGGCGAAGGTACTTTTACCGACGGCAACACTGCCGGCGATTCCGATTACGTACGGAACCTTTGGCGCCATGGCACCAAGGAACGTTGCGGAGACTTTGTGCAAGTTTTGCGTTGCGCTGACATACAAGTTGAGAAGTCGAGTCAGCGGCAAATAGACAGCGGCAACTTCATCAAGATCAATCTGGTCGTTGATACCGCGCAAAGCAACAAGGTCACGCTCACGAATTGTTAGCGGCGTTGCTGCACGGAGGTCAGCCCACTCTTCGCGGTCAAATGACAAGTAGCGGTCGGAATTGGGGGTGTCGATCACAACTAGACGCTACGGCTTAGGGGTTATCGGCGCCAAGGCGCGCTAGGAGATACAGCACCGGCACCAGCTGTAAGGACATCAACGCCGTCTGCGGTGACCACCATGGTGTGTTCGAACTGTGCGGTACGGCTGCCATCAGAGGTAACGGCGGTCCAATCGTCGTCCCACATTTTGTGGCGCCATTCACCGCTGGCCGTAATCATCGGCTCGATAGTGAAAGTCATTCCCTCACGCAAGATCATTGTGTTGCGTGGGTCGAAGTAATGCAAGACCTGAATGTCAGTATGGAAGTTTTCGCCGATGCCGTGACCAATAAATGCTCGAACAACTCCGTACTTGTGCTTCTTGGCATGAACTTCAATTGCGCGGCCGATTTCATTGATTGCAACGCCAGGCTTCACGGCTTCGATGCCGTACCACATGCATTCTTCAGTAACACGAATGAGTTTTGCATCTTCATCAGAAATGTTTCCGACTGCGAACGTTGCGTTGGTATCGCCATGTACACCGTTCAAGAAAATGGTGACATCGAGGTTGATGACGTCACCATCAAGAAGAACACGTGAATCAGGAATGCCGTGACAGATCACTTCGTTCACGCTGGTGCAGACACTCTTTGGATAGTTGTGATAATTCAGTGGGCTCGGATAGCCACCCATCTTGATAGTGAGATCATGAACGAACACATCGATGGCATCGGTTGTAATTCCGGGGCGAACAAATTCTCCGGCCTGACGCAGAATTTCTTTCGCTGCATCGCCGGCAATGCGCATGCGCTCAATAACTTCTGGAGTCTTTACGCGACCTTCTTCGAGGCGCGGCACATTGCCTGTTTCTGCATATGGCGGTTTTGCAATATTGGCTGGCACGGAACGCATGGGGCTAATAACACCTTGCTCAATACGTCCTTCAGTGCCTTTATGGCAACGCTTGTATTTGCGTCCACTGCCACACCAGCACGGGTCGTTTGAGGCAGGAAGTATTTCCGGAGCCGTATTCATACGGTAAAGACTACGGGCGAATCTGGCGCCCTTTGTGTTAGTTCGACAGTGTTTCGACGGACTCGAGAGTCCAGCCATTACCCGCAACGCCGTCTGCTAACCAATTGCGCAGTGCAAGGGTGGCCTTCACATCATCTTCGTTATAGGTAAGGAGTTTCTGTTGCATGCCAGCGGCGTCACCAGGAATTAGTCCACATGCGGTTTGGTACCACACGATGGAGTTTCCGCCGCCTGCGTCGGATGCATCCCATGAGAAGCCAGCCAACTTAGCAACGTCTTTCAAACCAGTGCGACGGGTTGGCCACAACAGTGGTTTCGAAATTTCATAGAGATCAACCCAATGAGCGGCTGCACCAAGTTCGTTGATTTCTTCTGGCGTTGGAACGCCTGGAACATCTTCATTTCGCATTGATGCTTCGCGCATACGTGGAAGCTCTGCAATTTTTCCGGAGTAGCAGTACACGTTCGCGGTCTTGCCATTAGCAGCAGCCTCATCGAACTGTTGATGTAGCCATGCCCAGAACGCAGCCAACTGGCGACCTTCTTCCTTTGGATCATCACGATTAAAGAAGTGGAACGAAATGTATTCACCCTTGTCGTATGAACCATCTGGTTGTTTGCGAGTGATGTACGCACCGAACAGGTACACAACATCATCATTCTCAACATCAAAATCAATTTCAATATCTGCACGCGGAATGACTGGCGCATTTTGTCCACGTGGGTAGAAGGGGTATTTGCCTGCGTGCATATCAACACGCGCTGCATCAATGTTGTCAGCAAGAAGTTTGTACGTAGGTACTGCAAGAGTGGCATGGTCGTATGACAAAAGATCAGCTGTTGTTTCAATACCGATTGCCTCAAGTTTGTCGAGACGCTTGTCTGACATCTTTGGCAACATTGACAATTCAATTGATGGGTCTTCAATTGCGACATCAAACAACTCACCAAGACTGGGAGTAAGTCCCCATTTGTTTGCTGCAATGGCAGAACGAGGGTCAAGCGCAGCAAGTTGTGGAGTAGTGGTAATGCCACCCTCTTCCATCTTTCCTACGTGAGTAACAGTGACACCGGACAGCAGCGAAACATGGCGTTCGCGAACAAGCTCAGCTTCACAAATGTCGTGCCATACGCAGTCGCGGCACTCAGGTCGGTACACGGGGCGTGTGCACGCGTCGAGGTCGTCGCGCATTGCAACAATTGCGTTCCAGCGCTTCTTCCATTCACGCTCGATGATCTTCAGCGGTGACTGCTCACCATCATCAAGTCCGCGCCACGTGAGGTTCCAGTCTTTGTCGATGATTCCGCCAACGGGGGCAATGTCTGGCGCGTAATCAAGATCAATCAGCATCATCCAATAGTGAGCAAGCTGCAAACTGTGTTCTGGCTTTGGTGAACCGAGACCAATATCTTTGCGTTCGCGATTTTCCAACCATGGTGCATCAAGCGGTGACACTGCCCACTTTTCATTGGCGTTACCTTCCAGCGGCTTTGAGTTCTTTACGTCAACGGGGATGTATGCCCATTTGCCGTGACGCATCTTTTCTTCACCAAAACGAATCAAGATGTCGGGGCGACCTGAACGGTGATTGATAGTAGGAAGAGTTGGCCCGATGATGATGCGGTCACCACGTTCCATTGCGCGCATTGTTGCGCCTTCAACGTCGTCATCTTGTTTACGCAATGAAGAGACCTTGTGCAGGCGTTCGAGTTCAGCAAAAACTTCAGTTTCAAAAATCTGCCCTTGTTCAAAGAGGTGCAATAACTGCTCACTCGGTTCACGGCGCTTCGAAGTATCGATGGCCGGATTGCGATTGTTGACTTCACGATGAGCACAACCAATGACAAAACGGGCATCTCCCTTATCTGTAGAGCGAAGCTGTGAATTAGACAATGAGGTTTCTCTTTTCGTGATATTGCCAAAATGCCGTGTGTTGGGCGTGGCCCCGGCCGATGGTGTCTCCACGGCCTAATGCTTGATCAGCAGCCGGAAGGTGAGAGTTCAGCGTATCGCCCACATGATCGCGAGTGATGAAAATGCACGCCGACTGATGACGTGATGCCATAACGCAGAGACGACCAGTCTCAAGATCAAAGGCGCTCGGAGTTTGTACTCCGGATAATGGATGCACAGCAATCATGACGGCGCGCTCTAAACCTTGCCAGCGTTCGGGAGTTGTAACACGAACGCCACTTTCTCCCTTCAGAGAAGTGGGTAAGCACGCACCAATTGCTGAGTTCATTTGATTATGAGTGGAAACGATTCCGATATCAGCCGCGGTGAGCGTGCGAGGAGCATGTGTTTCATCAGCTGACGTTGACACTTCGCATTGCAACGCAAGCAGGCGCGAAACGAAATCAGCCGCCACTTGTGCCAACTCCGCATCAGTTTCGATAGGTGCACCATCTGCCCCAGTGGGGTGGGTGTAGATGACGGTGGAGTTATCAGCCAGCGAGAGGATTGCTGTGTCGACACGAGAATCTGTGGTCTTTTTCGTCGGGCGCAAGAACCGTTCGCCTTTTTGTGCAAAAGCAGCAAATTCAAAGTCGTAAAAGTAATTCACCAACTCAACGGCATCGTCTGGCAAACGGCGACATGTATCGAGTTCAAACAACTGGGTGACCGCGCGAAGATCAGGATTTTCAAGAGCAACTTCAGGTGCTGGCATGTGCGGCGCAACAGGCGATACTTCCCAACGGTCAACAGCAATAGTGACAGTGGGCGGAATTTGACCAGGATCGCCGATCATGACGTACCGGTCAGACACGTCGCGCATTGTTAAGAAGTCGGCCCATGTCATTTGCCACGCTTCATCAATAAAGAGAACGTCGTACTCATCAACGATCTCGACAAGCCCAAGCTTTGCAACAGTGCCGATGATGATTGATGGCCCAACAGGCAAAAAATCTTTCTTCACGACGATCTGTACATTGTCTGACAAATCACTTGGGCGTTCGTATGACTCACTGGAGAATCGAATGATGTCATCTTCGGGGAAACGAGCACAGAAGCGATCACACAAGTCATCAACTTGGTTGTTGGTCTGTGCCGCAATTGCAATGCGCTTTCCGTCTGCCAGTGCGCCATCAAGCGCTTCCAGCAAGTTGTACGACTTGCCAGAACCTGGTGGGGCCTTCACCACAGCAATACGGCCATTGCCGCGGATGAAGTTCTGCAGTTCCGTATATATAGGTGTGCTCATTGGTCGTCCCCGCTAGCAAGAACAGGGCCGTCGTCATCAAGGGCCGCATGGCGACGCGGACGGGCAACGATGAGGTCAGTGATGTCTGAACCAGATGTCTTTTTGCGGTGTGTCATGGTGGCGCGACGTTCGTCAATGCCATACGGCATTTCATCAATCAGCACCAACTCTTTTCCGCGCCACTCTTTGCTGGTGGGCACCATGCCAAGTGCACCGGCCTTTGGTTTTGCGTTCTTCCATGTTGGCTTCAACATCATGGTGTGAGAGTCAAAATCAATCTCATGCACTTCGAGAATGATGCTTGGAGTGCCGGCAATAACCAGTTTGTCTCCGTGCTTCAACGTGGGAAGGTCTGGATACGAAAAACTCACTTTCCACATCGGAGAATCAGTGGCGACAGAAGTGATTGTGCAGATGACACCGTGACCTGATGCAAGCTCTTCGCGTTGTAATTCTTGATCACCATGAACCAATGCGTGTCGAGCCTTCTGGTCTTGTGCCGCACGTAGTTGATATGCAAAGCCAGCAGACCGAGCACCGTAATCGGTAAATACGTTTGGCCAGAACGCATCAACATCGGCGAGTTCGTTGAGTGCCTTTTCGCCCCAACTACGGAAGAAACTTTTTGCGGTGTCTGTGCATAGTGATGCGACTCCACTGTTTACCGTGCGTGAATCACTTCGTACAGTTTCGGCAGCTTCTCGCGCGAGGTGCCACCGCATGGTGAGTTCATCTGCGAGAGAAGCCTGAATGTCTTCGCTTGCCACACTCATGAGAGAAGTATTTCCTTCGTTGCGCGCATTGCCCCATGCAGACACCAACGGTTGAAGAACGGTGCGTTCAATGTGTGGGTCAAGAACAGTAGACACAGACAATTTCTCTGCGGCCTGTGCAGATGCCATACGTGCATCTCGATCTGTGCCGCCGTTCAACCAACCCAACAGGTAACCAAGGTGTGCTTGGCGTACTGGTGTGGCAGGGAAGATGTAGCTATTTCGCAAAGCTTCAGTTGCAGCAACAATGGTTTGTTGACCTGGGCGCTGCGATTCAATGAACAAACAGTTGGCAAGATTGCCAAGCGCGTTTAACACTGCAATGTCTGGACGGTCCCACGTCGAGCGTGCATACGCGGCTGCAATGAAGTGCAACATTTCAATATGCGATGTTCCGGGCAGCCACACTTGACGAAGTGGTTGTGTTGAATAGGCAGCAGGACCATCCTCGGAATGTGACGGATGACGAAAATGGCCAAGAATTGCTGGTGCAAATGCAGCCATCATGTCGGCAACCAATTGACGGTTACGACCTTCGGGAACAGTGAGAACAGTGGGGCCATCGGCGATAGTGCCGAATGCAACACCCCACGGACGAGACTCGCCACCCATACGTAAGAACGAAACAGTGAAGAGGTCTTCATCATCTGCCACATGCATGTTGATGACATTGCCGCGCGCCAATGGTTCACCAATTGCCCACGCGTTTAAGCGCCGTACTGTTTCTAACGATGCGCTCATGGCAGTGCCGGCAATTGTGATTGAAGGCGAGCGAGTAAGTCTTTTTCTGCAGCAGTCGCAGGTTTCTGGCCGTTCATTAAGTCTTCGGCACGCTGCAATGAAATGCCGTTCAGAAATCGGGCGACATCATCACCGAGTACTACACCTTCGCTATTTGCGAGTGCTTTCTGGTAGCAGGCATCTGCGCGCTCACAAAAGGTAATGCATGAATCTTGAAAGTGAGTCGGTGCATTCAAAACAAGTTCTAGGAGATCTGCTTCTTCCGTGTCATCAGCATTGCCGTATGCGCCATCAAGCATGATTGCCGACTCTTCCATCAATTCAAAGCCACGACGTGCGCGTTCTAATTGATATCGAAGGTCTTCACCACTACGAACACTCGGCTGGTTAGAGCCGGGGTGAGTGAGAATCAAGAAACCTTGCAAGGACACTGACACAGCACCAGCAAGGCCAAGATCTTCCAAAGTGATTTCTAATGCGTGAACATACAAACCCATTTGTGCGCGTGCAGTTGCAAGGTCACTGCGATGAGTGTGTCCACCTTGGTCTGCATATGTTTTGATCTCTCCAACAGCAATGACGGGTTTGCTTTTTACTATTTGCACAGACAACACGTCAATAATCAGGGTTGCTTCCGGCAACATAACGCCACGCGGAATTCGCACAGTAAGACTTGAAACTGCACCGTTGAAAGTGTTTCCTTCTGCAAGCGATTTCAGAAACGCATGACCAGCTTCAGTTGCTGCATCAAGACTGGTTAAAGGCCCACCGTTAGAACTAGTGCGGTGATCAGCAAAGTCCGTGCTGGTGGGCGAAATGACTTCAGCCCCGCGAAGAGCCTCCAACAAGATGGGCGCACCGTTATTGATAAGGCTTGCTTCAAAGGCATTGCCGCGTTCGAGAGCAAAGACAGATTGGGCATCGCGCGGGGCATTGGAGTTCTCGCGCCTGGCCGCGGCACCCATCTTCACGTTGTGAACAGCTGAGGTGACGTTCGAGTGGCATTCAGGATTACGTGCCCATTGTTCAAACCTGCGGCGAGTCTCGCGGCGTGCACGTTCTCTCTTGCTATCTGCCACTAGACCTCCTGGGACGTTCAAACACTACTAAAGGGGTGTTGCTATCAATTCTTCTGACAACGCTGACTGCAATAGAGAACCTTCGCCCAGTCGCGAGCCCATTTCTTTCTCCACTCGAAAGGTTTTCCACACGTCGCACAGATTCGTGGGGCAAATCCATTTTTTGTCTGTGCCTCGCGACTCATAGTCAGAACACTATTCGCAGATTGTTCAACGCCGAATATCATGGGGTCGTGAATAAGAGCACAGTGTGCTATTTCTGCAACTTATTCAGTAGCGTGACCAATATGTTCGGACGAAAGACTCCAGGAATGATTACACCAGCACAAGCCTTGCCGGGGCGTACGGATCAAACGATGCCAGTGCCAGAGGCACATTTTGAAAAGGGTACGTCACTAACTGGGCCGTGGGCTGAGAACATGCAGACACTTGTCGTGGGCATGGGTTGCTTCTGGGGAGCTGAGCGTATTTTCTGGCAGCAGCCTGGTGTGCATTCAACGAGTGTTGGATACGCAGGTGGCTACACACCGAACCCTTCATATGAAGAAGTGTGTTCAGGGCTCACTGGCCACACAGAAGTATTGATGGCTATTTACGACTCGTCGAGCGTGTCACTGATGGATATGTTGCGAGTGTTCTGGGAAAACCACAACCCAACGCAAGGCATGCGCCAAGGCAATGACATGGGTACGCAATATCGCAGCGCTATTTACTATGCGAATGATGAACAGCGCATTGCGGCCGAAGAATCACGTGACGCGTATCAAGAATTGTTAACTGCTGCTGGATACGGAGAGATCACAACAGAGATTGCTCCGTTGACTCACTATTACTTTGCAGAGCCGTATCACCAGCAGTATCTCGGGAAGAACCCGAATGGTTACTGCGGTATTGGTGGTACTGGTGTTAGTTGTTCAATCGGGATTCTTTAATCCACGAATTGAACGGCACCAGCTTCAATCATTTGTTGCTCTGTTGGCTTCTTATATAGAACAACCATGACGATTCCGGCGAAGAGATAAATCGCTCCCATCACTCGCCATGCGGTGAGGTACGACGATAAATCTGATGATGACGGCAATCGTGGTGGGTTGCTTGAGTACCCAGCTACGAGCTTGCTGATTGTTGGTGCAGTGAGAGACAGTGCCAGTGCGGCACCAAGTGCTGAACCAATTTGTCGTCCTGTGGTGTTCAGGGCTGAACCCATTGCAAACTTGCCAGGTGGCAAGAATGCAGTCGCGCTACTAGAGAGCACTGACATGCTGCAACCAACTCCAGAACCACAACAAATCATGAGAGGCAAGTAGACCGTGAGGAAATGTGGTGTTGGCCCGAGGAACAAACTGAAACCGATGGTGCCAGTGGTTAGTAGCACCGAACCCATGAACAAAACTTTTGCGTGTCCCCATTTGCCGGCGAGACGTCCCATTGGCGCAGCAAGAATTGCAGCTGTTAACGGGCCAGCTGCAGTTGCAAGTCCGGATCTTGTTGGACTGTATTGCCACACCACTTGCAGCCACTGAATTTGTAGCATCCACATACCTAGGAAGCCGATGGAGAAAAAGAAACCGGACAGGTTTGCTGCAACAACGAACGGCATCTTGAATAGCGATAGATCAAGAAGTGGATCATCAACTGTGCTGCAACGCTTGACGAAGAATCCGAGAAGAATACAACCGACTGTCATTGCAGCAATCGTGCGCTGATCGATGTAACCCCAGTCGCCACTTTGTACAACAGCAAGAGTTACTAGTGCGACACCTGGTAAACCGAGAGCGGTGCCCACAAGATCGACATGCTTCGTGGCGTTTGGGTCCTTGCTCTCATGAAGAATTTTGCCACCCAAGTACAGAGTGATGGCGCAAAAAGGAACGTTGATGAAAAAGAGTGAACGCCAATCCAACCAGTCAACAAGCACTCCGCCAATGCATGGGCCTGCTGCTGCAGCTAACCCGCCGACAGCTCCCCAGATGCCGATTGCAACGGTGCGCTTTTCAACGGGGAATTCGGGAAGAACAAGTGCGAGTGATGCAGGCGTAAGCATGGCGCCACCAATTGCTTGCACGAGTCGAGCAACAACAAGCAATAAAGACGACGGAGCAATACCGCACAAGATAGAGCCGACACTGAATAGTGCAAGACCGCGCAGGAATGAACGCTTGCGCCCGTTTACATCTGCGAAACGACCAGCAGTTAACAGACCTGCTGCATACGCAATGTTGTAACCAGAGAACACCCATGTGAGAAGTGTTGGGTGTCCGAGGTCTTCGGCGATCGCTCGTCGAGCGACAACAACAATGCTGGTATCGAGCGAAACTAAGAAAGTGGCAATTGCCGTAATGCTGAGTACTTGGTATGCGCGCGACATGCGCGGCTGCTTGATGGTGTCCATGTGATTCCCCTAACGAACATATGAACACTAGGTGAACGAGGCGAAACGCGGAGGGTTGGGGTCTTAGTTCCAGCCGTCACGGCGAATGGCGTCACCATCAGCGTCTGTGGCACGTCCGCGCCATTTCACAGCGCCAGGAGTAGCGGAAAGTCGAGCAATGAGCCCCTGCATAGGAGTGCCTTCAACAGTGATGACTGCCTCACGCGCAATGTAGTGCGGGTCCTTTTCGATGTCTTCCATTGAAAGAATCGGGCCGGCTGCTGCTTCGATTTCTTGAAAGATTGCAAGTGCTTCTGCTTGGGTGCGTTGTGCAAACCATGCTTCCATCGCAGCTTCAATGATTTCGCGATTAGCAATTCGGCCGGCAAATGTTGTGAAGCGATCATCACCATCAAACCCAAGCAGATGAACAACGCGAGCTGCAATGGAATCACTTGATGTTGAAATGCCGACAAACAATCCGTCGGAACAGCGATACACGCCGCGAGGCACTGTGTACGGAAGTAATGAACCCATGCGTGGTTGCAGTTCGCCCCGCGTAAGCCACACAGTCATTAACGGTCCAAGTATTTGGAACAAACTTTCCAGCAATGACACGTCAACGACTTGGCCTTGTTCTGACCACAGAGCCACCATGGTGGCAAATGCTGCAACGAGACCTGTGACTTCATCGGTTAATGCAAATGGCGGCAACATTGGGTCGCCACCAGGAACACCGGTAATTGATGCAAGACCAGACATGGCTTCGGCGATAGATGCGAAACCTGGACGGTTTGCATACGGACCGTCTTGTCCGAAACCACTTATGCGAGTGATGATCAACTTTGCATTACGTGCATGAAGCACATCTGGTGCAAAGCCAAGCTTTTCTAGAACGCCTGGACGAAAGTTTTCAACCAGAACATCTGCGTCATCGATGAGACGTAAAAACAAATCACGATCTGTGTCGTCTTTGAGGTTTAACGCGATGGTGCGTTTGTTGCGGTTTACTAATCGCCACCACAAACCTTCTCCGTCTACAGGGTCGCGCCATCCCATGTTGCGCAAACTGTCTCCGCCATCTGGGCGTTCAATCTTGATGACGTCTGCGCCAAAGTCTGCGAGGTAGCGCGCGCAGTTTGGCCCCGCAAGAACAGTTGAAAGATCAAGAACACGCAATCCCGCCAAGGCGGATGTGCTGTTTAGCGGAGCGGAAGAATCAGGCATCGGTCTTCGAGCGTACCCATTGCGTAGCTCTCGTAGTCGGTACCGAAATCTTCATACAAATGACGGCACCGTTCGCTCCATGCCAATGCTTCGGGTGATGACACTCGATGCACCACTTGCATGATCCCGCCTTCGTACACGCGGTACTCAGCCCATGAACCAGGGAAATCTTTCACACATCCGATTTCAATGGTGGGAATACCGGAACGTGGCATGCGGCGAACGCGATGACGATGCGTGTGGCCAGCTGTGTAGGCGAGCACACATGCATGTCGCACAGCGAGAGCATCAAGCGCATCACTGCTGTCTGGGTGAAGGCCAAAGTAATCGTCGCTTCGGTTTCCCTCTGTCCATTGTTGATGGTGGCCCATAATGATGACCGGAGTTGTCGATGTAGACAACTGATCATTCAGCCATTCAAATTGTGGTGGGTCAATACGGCCAGTGGTCTGCAGCGGAATCGTTGTGTCAATGAGTGCAATGGTGATGCCCGGAAGCTCAATCCATTGATCACCAATGAATTCACTTTGTCCGCGGTACGCATCATGGTTTCCGCGAGCAACAAACAGCCTCTCTGCGAATGCACCTTCATAATGTTCACGGAATGAAGCAAACTGTTCGTCGGTGCCAGCCTCAGTGAGGTCACCTTTCACGAGAACTGCGTTCGGGTTCAACTTCTGGATTTCAGCAATTGCGCCGGAGTTCATGGTGATGGGGTAGGGCTGTTCACCGGGAAGTGATGATTGAATCGGTCCGAGTGGACTGTCATCAATACGGCCGCACTCAGTTTCACCGAAGTGCACGTCGTTCACCGTTGCAAGAACGCTGAGTAACTTTCCTTCCGGACGAGGCAGTGTTCGAAAATCAATTCCGTGTTCGGTATATGCAGTGTCTGGCTGCAGGTTTTCATGGCGAACAACATGTTGCCCGTGGTGAAACACCGCAAGGTTGTCAGCGACAGTGGTTAGTTCTGTTGCGCTGACGGAAGTCATTATCTGCTTCCGGGACGAGCTCTGCGAGACACAGCATCGGTAACCCACCAACGACCGCTGAAACGCCATGCAGAAACGGCGCGTGCATCAGTTGTGGAAGCAACCACTGGCTGTGGCCACATCATGGTGACTGCCGCTGCGATTGCTGCAGCTTCTTCTTCAGTAGGAATCGGTGTGATTGTGCCGACGTTGAGACTCATCGCTTCACCACCACTGAGTGAGCAACACGGTCATGCCATGTTTGGCTTTGCGGACTACGCAACATTGCTAGGTAACCCAAGAGAAAAACAATGCCAGACACCCAGCTCATCATGATGCGTTGAGCAGCACGACGTTGCCCGATGAACGAACCATCAACTTCGTCAAGCACAAGGACGCCAAGTTTGCGACGAAGTGGCGAACCACCTTGATTACCGATCCAAAATGCCAAGACGAAAAATGAAACAACGAATTGCGCTGATTGTGATAACGCTGCGGCTGTACCGGTAGTTGACGCCGAGATAATTGCAAACGGAATACTGATGATGGACACCATGATTCCGTCACACAAGTTGGCAACGAAGCGCAGCCAGAAACCAGCTTTGGGTTCAAAAGCGATGTCGCTGATTGATACCACTTCTGGTGCTGCCCAATCGGGTGTCGATGATTCAGACATGGTGATCTACAGAGGCATGTTGCCGTGTTTACGGCGTGGAAGTTCTTCACGCTTGGTTTGCAACATGCGCAAGCCAGCGATGATCTTGATACGAGTGTCTGCAGGGTCAATCACGTCGTCGACGTAACCGCGTTCTGCAGCTGCATATGGGTTGGCGTACTTCTCTGTGTATTCCGCAACAAGTTCTGCGCGGCGAGCAACAGGATCTGCTGCTTGCTGCAATTCACGCTTGTACACAATTTCAACCGCGCCTTGTGGCCCCATCACTGCAAGTTCTGCTGTTGGCCATGCGTATGCAAGGTCTGCACCAATTGACTTTGAGTTCATCACCACGTACGCGCCGCCGTATGCCTTGCGCGTAATGATTTGAATACGAGGCACTGTTGCTTCGCAGAATGCATACAACAACTTTGCACCGTGACGAATGATTCCTTCATGCTCTTGGTTTACGCCGGGCAAGAAACCAGGAACGTCAACGAATGTAAGAAGCGGAATGTTGAAGGCGTCGCATGTACGAACAAAGCGTGCTGCTTTTTCACTTGATTCAATATCAAGAACACCAGCGAATGCCATTGGTTGGTTACCAACAACACCAACGGTCATTCCGTCGACGCGAGAGAAACCGCACACGATGCTCTTGGCCCAGTGTTCGAAATATTCAAAGAACTCGCCGTCATCGACAACTTCCTTGATGACTTTCTTCATGTCGTATGGCTGGTTAGCCGATGCGGGAAGAATGTCGCGCAACATAGGGCATGAACGCTGTGGATCATCTGATGTTTCAACTGTTGGTGCAGATTCCATGTTGTTCTGCGGCAAGAACGACAACAAGAAGCGAACATCTTCGAGACACGCTTGCTCATCTGCTGAAACGAATGTTGCAACACCACTCTTTGATGCGTGACTCATTGCGCCACCAAGTTCTTCAAGTGTTACGTCTTCACCTGTCACTGTCTTTACAACGTCAGGACCAGTAATGAACATGTGGCTTGATTCGCGCACCATGAAAATAAAGTCGGTCATTGCAGGTGAGTACACAGCACCACCGGCGCATGGTCCGAGAATCACAGAAATTTGTGGCACAACACCAGACGACTGCACATTGCGATAAAAGATTCCGCCGTATGACGCAAGTGATACAACGCCCTCTTGAATACGGGCACCAGCTCCGTCATTCAAACCAATAACCGGTGCACCAACTTTGAGTGCAAGATCCATGAGCTTGTGAATTTTCTCGGCGAACACTTCACCAAGTGCTCCACCAAAAACTGTGAAGTCTTGGCTGAACAGAAATACTTTGCGACCTTCAATGGTTCCCCATCCGGTGATGACACCGTCTGTATAAGGACGCTCTTCAAGACCAGATGCGTGTGCGCGATGGCGTGCCAACATGTCGAGCTCATGGAATGAGCCGGGATCGCAGAGGAAGTCGATGCGCTCACGAGCGAGCAATTTGCCCTTGCCCTTGTGGCGCTCGACCGAGCGAGGGCTTCCGGCGTTAATCGCCTGCTGCTGACGGTCCCGAAGGTCGTCAATTTTGTCCTGCATCGAAAAGCCAGAGGTATCAGTCACCTGCGAAACGCTAGTGCCGGCGGGGCCTCATCGCCTATCTGATGGCTAATTACCCTGCGGCGGGAACCGTTGTGGTGGTCACTATTGGGGTGGCAATGGTGGTTGTAGGTGTCGTTGCGGGCACAAGGGTGGTGACAACAGGTGCGGGGGCAACCGAGCTGGTTGTGGTGGCCGCCGCAATCGTGGTGGTCGACTTCTTCAGGCCCTGCTTTGGCTGGGTGGTCACGGTGGTGCCATCGGCGATGGTGAAGGTGGTGCTCATCGGGGGCAGATCACCAATTGTGGTGACACCCGTGACGGTGGCGGTCCATTCGCCTGGGGCACGAAGCAAGAGACCTGCATCTTCAGCGACTAGTGCACCACCCGGACGAGTGATGGGGACATTGATTGTGTAGCCAGCGAAGTTTGGATTCGACGGAGTCAGAGTAACGACAAAGTTTTGTATCCGTGAGGGCCCGAATAATTCAATGAGAATTCTGTTGGCACCAACATCACCCGGCGTGATGGATAAACGAACATGGAAATCATCTTTCGCAGTCATGTCTTGCACGATGGCGTATTCAACACGCGGACCAGTATCACGATTCAGAACATACGGCGGACGCATTGCCATTAACCATGAAGACGCTGCAAGCACAACAATGCTGAGAGACAATTCAACTCCAACAGGACGCTTGAGACGGTATACAACTTTTTCGTTGAGAGATTTTGCACGTTGCATCCCGCGCAAAATAAATTGACGCACTGCAGCACTGACAAACAACAGTGCGCTCACCAAAAGTACTTTGATGATTACTAATCGTCCATGACCACTGTTAATCAAACTGATGCCGTCAATGCGCCACACCTGAAAAACACCAGTAGCTACTATGCCAATTGTTAATGGCGTTGCAAGGCGTGCCCATCCGCGAAGAGCATCTACGAGATCAACATCTCCAGGCCCATGAAGAATGACTCGCCAAATCATTGTGATACTTCCCACCCACATTGCAATGAATGCCATGTGAAGAATTGCAATCGCGATTCCTAAAACAACAGCTCGTCCTGTTGCTCGGTCGAAGCCGTAGGAGATCATCATGAGCGCTAAGAGAACTGTGGTGGGAACAAGGTTCGTCGGCTCAAGAACTCGTTCTGTGATCCATGCGTAATAGCCAAGTCCACCGACAACAAGAAGGCGAACAAAAACTGCACGGCCTTCGTTTGTTTGAAACAGTGGACCCCACGACGTAGGAGAAATTGACGAAGCGATTCCTCCGCCTGATTGTCGAGCTGTCATAAGAATGATGAGTACAAAAATTGCGACGCCCGCAATGATCGACACTTGTCGGAAATACTTTTCCGTGATTCCGTATTCGACGCCTTCTGGCCAGACGAGTTTGATGAACATCAATCCGCCAAAAAGAGCACAAACGGCAAAGAAGACAATGAGCTTCATGAGGCCAATGGGGCCACCCAGTCTTGGTGCGGCAACTGGGGTTGCAGTTCCATCAGCGGGAATGGTGGTCGCGGGGGCGCCTGGCACAGTGACCGGAACTGAGGTGGTCACTTGGGTTTGAGCTGTGAAATTAAATGACCCAGTGCTGCCATCAGGAAGAGACCAGTTCACGACACACGACCCGTTTTGCGGAACCTGGGTGAGAGCGGCCGAGATGGTGACGCCATCGGCCGACAACTGAGGAGGTCCAAGATTGGTCAGTTTGGACTCGCAGGCAAGAGAAAGTCCCATTTGGGCGGCGATCTCGGCCCCGCCGACCGGCAACGTGAATTTCAGCTGCAACTGGGTGGGGGCAAGGGTGACCACTTCGCCAGCGGTGGGGCTAGAAGAGGCAAGGGTGTTGTCGCCTGCGGCATGGGCGGGGCCGGCCGAAAAGGCAAGGGCAGAGACGACTGCAATGAAAAGGAGAGGAAGGCGACGCATGGTGTGAGAAAACGGTAGCCAAGAATGACCCCCGCAGAGTGTTTCACCTTTTCACACAGCGGTCCTCGGTGCACCGCATTGGTAGGGTCGTTTCGATGGCCACCCAGTCCCTGTACCGACGTTTCCGCCCGCGGAAGTTCTCTGAGCTCTACGGACAAGACCATGTGGTCATGGCTTTGCGCAATGCCGTTATTAATGGCCGCGAGGGCCAGGCCTATTTATTCTCTGGCCCCCGAGGCACCGGAAAGACCTCAACGGCGCGAATCTTGGCGAAGGTCTTGAACTGTGCCGCCCCTGTCGACGGCGAACCATGCTGCGAATGTGACTCGTGCAAAGCAGTGGAACTGGGCACCAGTTACGACGTGCTGGAACTTGATGCTGCAAGCAACAACGGTGTTCAAGAAATTCGCGACATTATTGAAGCAGCTGCATTAACGAGTCCTGGACGTCACCGCGTTTTCATTCTCGACGAAGTGCACATGCTCACACGTGGTGCCGAAGCAGCTCTTCTCAAGACTTTGGAAGAACCACCTGATCAAGTGGTCTTTGTATTGGCTACAACTGATCCACAAAAAGTGTCAGAGACAATTCGCAGCCGTGTACAGCACCTGCAATTTCATTTGTTGCCTGTTGGCGAACTGAAGAAATATGTCAAGTTCGTTATAAAAGAAGCTCAACTCACTGTCGATGAAGATTCCATTGACTTGGTATTGCGCCAAGGTGGCGGAAGTGCGCGAGACACATTGTCAGCACTTGAACTTGTTGTTTCCGGTGGCGGCGAACCAGAAGTTGCATTGCACACTGAAGACATCATCAAGTCACTTGTTGCCCGTGATCATGCTGCAGCGTTAGGTGCTGTTGCGCGCGCAATGCAACAAGGTCGTGACCCACATACATACGCACAAGATGTTGTACGCACCATGCGCGATTGTTTCCTAGCGTTAATGTCGCCTGAGTTAGTACAACTACCCGCTGATCGAATTACTGAACTCACTCGTTACGCGCAAGACATGGGCACCCAGCGAGTTGTCCGGATTATGGAAACACTTGGCGCCACCATGGTGGAGATGCGACATGCTCCTGATGCTCGGTTGCTGCTTGAAGTTGCAGTAGTGCAGTTGGCGTCTCCTGTGTTTGATGACAGTGCAGAGAATCTTCTTGCACGTATTTCGCAATTAGAAGAAGCAGTAAAGACGTTGCGTGAAAATGGCATTGCTGCAGCGTTGCCACAAGCGCCAATTAATCCAGCAACTGGTCGCGCAAAAATTGGTGGGCTCGCTGGCAATACTGCACCTGTTGCAGTTCCCGTTGCTGATGCCACGCCGGTGATTGCAGTAGTTGCTGCACCAGCTGCGGTTACCAAAGAAATTCCTGTTCCTGTCGCCGCTGAAACACGGGCAAAACCTGCTGAACCTGTAGCTGCCCCCGCTTCTGTTAGCACTGCAGATCCGGCACAGATGTGGCCGCAAATTACTGACGCCATGCGTGGTCTTGCTAAGGCAATGTTTAAGCCTGCAGTTGTGCAGTCGGTTGACGGTAAGAAAATTATGTTGCGTCTTCCTAGCAATACACCTATGAAGCGCGCACAAGAACAGTTACCCACAGTGGTTGAAGCAATTAAACAAGTCTGCGGTGCAACATTTGTTGTCACTCTGGTTCAGGCAGATCCCACCGCACCTGGCGGCATGACTCGTCCGGTTCTTACAGAACCAGAAGTGCGCACCATTGTTGATGATGTTGCTGATGATCCGTTTGCAGCAATTGACATCGCCGACACGGTGCTTGCGGTTGACGCAGTTGACCCGTTGCTCGCAGCGTTGCACGACACGTTCCCTGGCGGAAGCATTGTTGAAAAAACTGCTGAAGTAAACCCGGACACGACAAAGTCACCGCGCGGAAAGAAGTAACTAGTGGCCTCGCCCTACACGCCACCCGTTCAATTACTTATCGACGAACTTGGACGCTTGCCTGGTATTGGTCCTCGCAGCGCTCAAAGACTCGCACTTCATCTCATCAAAGGCGACGTTGAAGATGTCACGCGACTTGCACGCGCACTTGTAGAAGCAAAAGAGCGAGTTCGTTTCTGCGCATTGTGTTTCAACTTGGCTGATGCCGACTTGTGCAATATCTGTGGTGATACAAAACGCGATTCATCAATCGTGTGTGTTGTTGAAGACTCCCGCGATGTCGTTGCTATCGAACGCACCGGAGAATTCCGCGGTCGTTACCACGTGTTGCTCGGGCTCATTGATCCGTTGCAAGGCGTGAACCCGGAACATTTGAAGGTTCGCGAACTGCTCACACGTATTCGTCCTGAGAACATTCAAGAAGTAGTTGTGTGCACCAGTAACAACACCGAAGGCGATGTAACCGCAATGTATTTGGCGCGATTACTGAACCCACTGGGCGTCAATGTGACTCGTTTAGCTAGCGGTCTGCCTGTTGGCGGAGACATTGAATTTGCTGACGAAGTCACACTTGGTCGCGCGTTTGGCAATCGCCAAAAACTTGATAGCTAAGTAATAGCTTCGCCTGATTTGTGGGCGACAACTTTTTGAGCGTGGTAGATACCGGTGTGACCACTAGTTGCATATGCGGCAACACATGCAAGAGCAAAAAGAATTGCACCGTTGCCACCGAATAGTTCAATGCCAATAAACGTGCACGCCAAAGGTGTGTTGGCTGCGCCGGCCAAAACTGCAACTGATCCGACTATTGCAAACACTGCAACGTTTGCCCCGATGAGGTT
>Ga0194048_10000345_pt1 | contig 22172 bp, 20 predicted proteins | sample JunL225m_MetaG_FD_161685 | JGI IMG/M metagenome (GOLD analysis project Ga0194048, IMG submission 161685) | Anoxic zone freshwater microbial communities from boreal shield lake in IISD Experimental Lakes Area, Ontario, Canada - Jun2016-L222-5m | ecosystem: Environmental > Aquatic > Freshwater >...
ACAGGAAGGAGGGTCGGTAAGAGTGGGCGCGGAGGTCGAAGGCGAAGATCATCTCGATGAAGTGTGATATCCAAAGTGCCAACCGGAACCTGCGAACCAAGTTCTTTCAAAATGTCGGCTATTCGTTGTGCGAGAAAAGCACCTCTTGTCGGAATGCCAAGGAGAACAACTGAGGTGAGACCTTGATTTCGTTCGATAATTTCATGGGAGATACGTTTCAAGGCGCGATCAATGTCGGCCGTCTCCAAAACTGCGCTCATATCTAAGCTCCTTCGCCGCCTCACAGGACGGATCGTTAAAGGTTTGCAGGGGTAAAAATACCACCTGTGGATAAAAAAAGCGGAATCGCCACATATTGCCCTACCTTTCAAGCATGAATAATCAATTACATGAAGATCCGCAGCTTGATGACACCGCTCCCACTATCGAAGCCCTTGCCGCCTCTATCCGACGAATAAGAAAGTCCAAAGGTTGGACGTTAAAAGATGTCGAACACGCTTCACAAGGCAAATGGAAGGCAGTAGTAATCGGATCGTATGAGCGTTGCGACCGAGCCCTCTCACTCAATAAAGCGATTGGCCTAGCCGCCTTCTACAAAGTCCCGTTAGAGGAGCTCCTCGGCATTACTCCCCCGCTAGTCGTGAAAGCGGACAGATTAACTTTTGACCTTCGGAGAGTGAAAGAAGCGAAGGAACCATCACTGGCTTCTCTACAACAATTTGTAACGGGGATATGCCAAGCCAGACGAGATTGGAATGGCGAAGTTCTCTCTGTTAGGGCCTCTGATTCGCTAGCTCTTTCAGCTGCTGTACAAATACCAATTGCGCAATTACAGCCAGGCCTTGAATCCTTTGGTTTACTGTTTACAAAATCTTCGCAAGATCGCTTTAGTGGACAATCACAGGGACAATCACAGGGACAAAGAAGGTTTTAATGCGATGATTCGTCCAAGCACTCCATTGATATAACCTGCCGAATCATCTGTAGATAATTCTTTTGCGAGAGAGACAGCTTCTGAGACTGCGATGTTATCGTCCAATCCTTCACTCCAAAGGATCTCAAAGAGGGCAATTCGCAACAAATTGCGATCAATTGAAGGCATTCGGTCCAAATCCCAGCCTTGGGCGTAAGTAATTATCAATTCATCAATTTTTAGAAGGTGCTCTGACACACCGTTGAGCAGTACAAGAACATACTCGCCCTCGGAGAGTTCCTGTGCAGGTCTTGTTGAGTAAAGATCTAGTGCTTCTGCTTTGCGAATATCAGCTTCATAAAGAAAATCTAATGCTCGTTTTCTAGCTTTGCGACGTGCGCTCATAGCGACCAGCGCCTAGTTTGCGCGGCCGAGATATGACCCGTTGCGAGTATCTACCAAGATTTTTTCGTCTTGCTTAATGAAAAGTGGAACTTGAATGGTAATACCTGTCTCAACTGTTGCTGGCTTTGTACCACCCGAAGAGCGATCGCCTTGCAAGCCTGGCTCCGTATAAGTAACAGTTAATTCAACCGAAGCGTTCAGTTCAATATATAGCGGACTACCTTCGTGCATTGCAACGATTGCTTCGCAGTTTTCAAGCATGTAATTTACTGAATCACCAACAACATTTTCTGGAACGGTAATTTGATCAAAACTCTTGGCATCCATGAACATGAAATCATCGCCATCGCGATAGAGAAAAGTCATATCTCGCTTTTCGAGAGTCGCAACTTCAACCTTTACTCCGGCGTTAAATGTCTTTTCAACAACTTTGCCAGTCAACACCTGGCGCATCTTTGTGCGCACGAAAGCTGGGCCTTTACCTGGCTTCACGTGCTGGAATTCAATGACAGTCCAAAGTTGGCCATCTAGGTCCAGTGTCATACCATTCTTAAGGTCATTAGTTGTTGCCATGAATTGCGCCCATCCCGTTTCTAAAAAACTTCTACCAGCCGAGAAGGATACCCGAGGTGACGTGCTTCCTTGAGCAAGCTTTAAATAAGTGACTTAAGGGCTATGAGCGCTAGTCGGTAGGAATCGGGTCCAAATCCAGCAATTGTCCCCGAGGCTATTCCTGAAATGACGGAAGTATGACGAAACTCCTCGCGTCTTAGAGGGTTACTGATATGAACCTCGATTAACGGAACGCTTAGCATTTCTGCTGCATCGCGAATGGCATACGAATAATGGGTGAATGCCGCAGGATTAATAATCACCGGTATCTGCTTCTCTGCTGCCTCATGTAGCCATTGAATAATTTCAACTTCACTGTCACTTTGACGCACATCGGCAACTAGTCCAACATCGGTTGCGGACTTTTCTATAAAACTCTTTAAGCCAGGAAAATCCAAATCTCCATAGACCTTGCTATCACGCAAATCTAGTCGACCAAGATTGGGACCATTTAGTACAAAAACCTTCATAAACGTATTCTCTCATATGTGGCTTCCAGGATGTCGGGATTGACATTTTCTAGCCAGTGCGGATTTCCGATGCTATTTAATCCAATGAATCTCAAAGAATTCCCGCGAGATTTTTTATCTGAGCGCATAAGTTCAAGTAGCGGGGCAAAGGGAAGGTTTGTCGTGATTGGTAGATCAAATTGAGCGAGGATTTCACGATGCCGCTCGACAATATCCTGATTCAACCCTAAAAGAGAAGCACTTAATTGGGCGGCAAATACGAGGCCTATCGACACTGCCTCGCCATGGCGAATTTCATAATGAGAATACTTCTCAACAGCATGGCCAAAGGTGTGGCCATAGTTAAGAATTTCTCGGAGTTTGCTCTCCTGAAAGTCCTGCGAAACAACATCTGCTTTAACCGTAATGCTTCGAAAAATAAGTTCTTCGGCTACTTCGCGAGCCATCGAAATGGAGTTCTTCGCAGACAGTATCTCCAAAATACCTTGATCACTAATAAACCCAACTTTGATAACTTCGGCTAAACCAGCGGCAAAATCTCGATCTGAAAGCGTTTTAAGAAAACGCAAGTCGACATAAACTCCACGTGGTGAATGAAATGCGCCAATCAAATTCTTCCCAGCTTGTGCGTTTATTCCCGTCTTTCCCCCAACGGCGGCATCGACCATGGCTGCAAGAGTTGTAGGAATCGCATACCAATCAATCCCTCGAAGCCAGGTAGCAGCTGCAAATCCCCCTAGATCAGTTGTTGCTCCTCCGCCGATCGCGACCAGCGCATCAGAGCGAGTCAATCCAGCTTGAGCCATTGCCTGCCAGATTTTCTGGAGTACTGAAATATCTTTTTGATGCTCGCCCTCGGGGACAACAAAAAGTGTGGCGTTCTCTAGCGAGTGAACAAATTGTTCAAGGTGATAGTTATCTAGAATGAACTGTGGCGCAATAACAAGAATCTTGTCATGAGAGGTAGCTAACTCATTGAGTTTGCCTTCAAAATGCAGATCTATATGCACGTGGTATTCGTGTTCGGCATTTACCGTTATATGTCTCATAACTGCTCCAAATGGCTGGCAATCTTCTCGGCCACTTCCGCCGGTTTCATAGAGTCTGTTGATATAGAAAAACTTGCAAGCCTGCGATACGTTGGCAGTCGTTTTTCCAGAAGAGCTTGCCATTGTTGTCTTGGATTTAACATCAACATTGGTCTATCTTTATTGAAGCCAACGCGAGGCGCTGCTTGCGAGATGCTTACTTCTAGGAGTACCACTGAAGCGTGCAAAGGCTCTAGTAGCGATTGTGTAGCTGCGCTCATAACAGCTCCCCCACCCAAAGAAAGAACTCCATCGCACGAGCGAATGGCTTGCGAAACCATTTTTTCTTCAAGCTCTCTAAAAACAGGCTCTCCATCTTCCACAAAAATATCGCTGATTTTCTTCCCGGCTTCAACCTCGATGAGGTGATCAGTGTCCGCAAATTCGCAATCTAACTTGCGAGCAAGAGCTTTTCCCACAGTAGATTTTCCTGCTCCCGGAGGTCCAATCAAAATCGCGCGAGGCATCTAAGTTACTTAATCTGAAGATTTGCCATATAGGACTCGAAATTACGACGAGTTTGGGCCACAGAGTCGCCACCAAATTTCTCAATGACAGCATCCGCAAGAACAAGTGCACACATCGCTTCTGCCACGATTGCTGCAGCAGGAACTGCGCAAACATCTGAACGTTGATTGATTGCCTTTGCTGGTTGACCAGTAGAAACATCAATGGTGTCTAGGGCTCGCGGCACAGTTGATATTGGTTTCATAGCTGCCCGAACACGAAGAATTTCACCGTTAGTCATACCGCCTTCGGTGCCACCAGCGCGATCTGTTCGACGAACCACTTTTCCATCCGGACCTGGTTCAATCTCATCGTGGGCCACTGATCCGCGTCGTCTTGCAGTTCTAAATCCATCACCCATTTCAACGCCCTTGATGGCTTGGATTCCCATCATTGCACCTGCAAGACGCGAATCAAGTCTGCGATCCCAATGCGCGTGTGAGCCGAGCCCTGGAGGAATGTTGTAAGCCAAAATTTCAACAACTCCGCCTAGCGTATCTCCGTCTGAATGCGCGGCATCAATTTCTTCAACCATCTTTGCACTCGTTACTGGATCAGAGCAACGGACAGGATCCTCGTCAATCCGAGAGCGCTCATCAAATGTTGGAAGCGGATAATCCTCTGGACTCTCCACTGAGCCAATCGAAATAACATGTGAAGCGATTTGAATACCAAGAGTTTGTTGCAAAAATGCACGAGCAACCGCACCCAGCGCAACGCGCGCTGCAGTTTCACGAGCACTGGCGCGTTCAAGAATTGGCCTCGCATCAGTGAAATCATATTTTTGCATTCCGACTAAATCCGCATGTCCAGGTCGTGGGCGCGTTAGTGGAGCATTTCGAGCTAAGGAAGCGAGTTCTTCTTCATCGACTGGATCTGGAGACATAACTTTTTCCCATTTTGGCCACTCTGAATTACCGACCTGAATTGAGATTGGCCCACCTTGAGTTTCTCCATGTCGAATCCCACCAAGAATGGTTACAACATCGGCTTCAAATGTTTGCCGAGCTCCTCTCCCATAACCCAGACGCCTACGTTGTAAATCTGCATCAATATCTGCAGATGTGATGTGTACGTGAGCCGGAAGTCCCTCAAGAATTGCTGACAGCGCTGGTCCATGTGACTCACCAGCCGTTAACCATCGAAGCATCATTCCTCCTCACTTCAACCTGAATTCAAGACTCTATTCTGACAGAAATGAGCGCAACTTCGTGCGACATATCGCCCTCTGAGACACCCAATACTTCATTTAGCCCTTTTGGTGCGAAATCACTTCCGAGAGCAAGGTAGAACGCATTACAGAAAAATCAAAAGAAATATTGGTCATAAGATGAATCTGATCTAAGGCTTGCTCAACAAGTAGATCTAAGCCATGCACGACATTTCCGCCTAACTCTAGCCACCTGGCCGAGAAGTTAGTGGGCCATGGCTTGTACAGAGCTTCAATCAAAGTTCCATTCGCAACTCGTAAACTTTGAGCAATAGCGTCAGTTGCGCCTGCCGGAGTAGTCGATATCAACAAATCATAGCCATCCAGATTTGATTCCATCGGTAGAAAGTTTAACGATACAAATTCTACGCACGCGCTTAATTGTGCTTCACGAGAAGTGTTGCGAAGCAAAACGTCAATCTCCTCGGCCCGACCATCAAGTGCGCCAAGCGCTGCCCTGGCAGTACCTCCACCACCGATTACTGCAACGCGTTGAAAATCTAAATTCTTTAATATCCGGTCAAATGCCAAAACGTCAGTAGATAACGCGTGATATGAATTACCAGTCCTAATAAGCGTATTTGCTGAATGAATTTTCGTTGCACGTGGATCAATCGAGAAACCGGAAGAAAAAGCTACTTCCTTGAGTGGCATCGTGAGGGAAAATCCTGTCCACCCATTGCTCTTGGCCTCTTCTGAGAATGCGGCAAATTCTTCAATTCCAAGATCAAACTTCTCATACATGCCCTCGATACCTAGAATTTCATAGGCTCGCATATGGATAAAAGGGGAAAGTGAATGTGCAATTGGTGAACCCAATACCGCTGCTCTTATCACTTAAATAACCCCGCTTGCCGATTTTTGTTGTACTCGGTTACCCAACCATTAAACTGATTGTAATCCTTAGTAAAACGAGTGTCGTGAGGTTTTACTGTTATAAAGTAAAGATAGTCATGTGTTGCAGGGTGAAGCGCGGCGAGGATCGCCTTTTCACCTGGATTTGAAATAGGAGTCGGTGGCAAACCCGCGTACTTGTAGGTGTTGTATAGTGAATCAATTTTCGTAGCATTCGTCGAGAGAGCGATCTGGCCACGTAATCCTGCTGCATATTGAACCGTTGAATTTAACTGAAGAGCCATACCGATACGTAATCTGTTGTAAATAACTCCAGCTACTTTTGCATAATCTGATTCATCTCCCTCTATTTGAACCATAGAGGCTATCGTGAGTACTTGGTAGGGAGAATACTTTCCCGAAGGTGAGGTCAAGCCAACGCGATTAGCTACCGTAGCAAACTTTGAGACCATGGAAGTGATTGCATCTTTAGCCGATGTGCCTTGGGCGAATGTATATGATGCTGGAAACATCTGACCTTCTAAACTGGACCTAGGGTTCTTAAATGCTGGTGAAACTTCTTTCGCGACCTTCGAGGCAGAACCAACAACGTTAGCGTCCTTCGAGATAAGGAGAAGAACATCTGAAAGAGTGGAACCCTCCACAATATTCACCATATGGGTGAATCTCTTTCTATCCAAAAGTTCTTCTAAGGCCTGCTGCGCGGGGATATGAGTGGAAATCTTATGTGTCCCTGGAGAAATTCCGACAGCCCTTTTATCTGTACTGGCCAGATTTACAAAGACCGAAGCCTCTTTAATGACTCCTAGCTTCGCAAGATTCTGAGCAATTGAGCTGCCTATTTCGCCATCAGCAACTAAAAATTCTATCTGTGGGCCAGGTTTACCTGAGGAAAAGTCATGTACCGGTCTGGTGGCTGTATAAATGCTAAAACCTAAAGAAATAATGAGCGCAGCCAAAATATACTTTCGCGAATCAGATCTTCTACTCATGCTGCTCATGGCCGATCTCACCAATGACCTGGCTCTGCGCTGTCTCCTGATTCAGGGCCATTTCTAAAATTAGCGCGGCGGCTGCGGCATCAATAAAAGATTTAGATTCCTTTGCGTTCTTGCCACTTTCGCGTAGCGACCTACTGGCCGAGACCGTTGTAAGCCGTTCATCGATTCTAATGATCGGAAGATTAAAGTTGGCGAGCGAAGAAATAAAACCTTCAACTGATCCCATTTTCGAGCTAGCACTTCCGGAAAGATGTCTTGGTATGCCAACAGCAAGATAAATAGGTTCAAACTCAGCGATAAGGAGGCCTATTTCCGCTAAAAAATCGCCCTGTGAATCTATTACGCCGTAAGGAGTAGCAAGAAGGCCCGACGCATCTGACATGGCAACACCAATGCGAACATCTCCGTAATCAAAGGCTATCCGCCGGCCATTGCGCATTACTCGCCTACTGACGCGCGCAGTGCTGCCTTCATTTCACGAACAGCGTCTGCAATGCTCTGCGCTTTTGTTCCCCCGCCCTGCGCGAAATCATCTTTTCCACCACCGCCACCACCTAATACCGTTGAACCTAGCTTTACTAGACTTCCCGCTTTCACACCGTCAGCTCGAGCTGAGTCGGAAACTGCCACGACTAGCGTTACCTTCTCATCTGTAACAGAAATCAGCGCTACGACTGATTTTGCGTTCCGGTTTCTCAAATCTAGCGCGATAGTCCGCAAATCATCAGACGAAATACCATCAGCCACTCGTTCGAATATTGTGACAATATCTTTTACGTGTTCTGATTTTTCAAGTAGGGCTGAAGCTCCGGCAAGGGCTTGGGCAGACTTAAGTGTTGCAAGCTCTTTTTCAAGACCCTTCATACGCTCCACTAAATCACTAATACGCTCGGGAAGTTCTTCAACTCGAGATCCCTTAACTATTTCTGTCAAAGAATTTAGAAGTACATGCTCGCGTGCTAAAAAGTTAAATGCATCAAAGCCAACAAGTGCCTCTACTCTGCGAACCCCCGCGCCAATTGAAGATTCGCCAAGCAATTTCACAAGACCGAGTTCAGCAGAACTTTTAACGTGTGTACCTCCGCATAGTTCGCGGGCCCAATCACCTACGCTCACGACACGGACTCGTTCGCCATATTTCTCACCAAAAAGTGCCATAGCGCCCATCGCCATCGCCTCTGGCTGGGACATTTCCTCCGCAGTCACTAGTAAATTCTCTAACAAAAGGGCATTTACTCGATCTTCAACATCGCGCATCACTGATGGCGCAACAGTGCCAGAAGAAGGAAAATCAAATCTAAAACGGCCTGGCGCATTTTCTGATCCTGCTTGAGTGGCGCTCTCACCCAATATTTCTCTAAAAGCTTTGTGCACCATATGCGTGCCAGTGTGAGCTCGCGAAATTGCCAACCGTCTTTCATTATTGATCACGGCCAAGGCTGATTCATTCACTGAGGCACTTCCGGAGATAACTCTTCCGCGGTGTACGAACAAACCAGGTACTGGTTTCTGCACATCATCAACTTCAATAACAGCGCCGTTGGCGAGTGTTATCAGCCCGCCATCTGCAAGCTGTCCACCACCCTCGGCATAGAAAGGCGTTCTGTCTAGAATGATTTCTACTTCAGAATCTGCATTCGCCTCGCTAACGCTCTTTCCATCAACAAGTATCGCCTGCAACCTCGACTCGGTAGAGGTTTCCACATAGCCCAAGAAATCTGTGGCACCAAATGAATCAAATATTTCTCGAAATTCACTTACATCAGCATGGCCCGTCTTCTTAGATCTGGCGTCGGCCTTGGCTCGATCTTTCTGTTCTTGCATAAGTCGGCGAAAACCAGTTTCGTCCACATTCAAGCCTTGTTCAGTTGCCATCTCTAGCGTCAAATCAAATGGAAATCCGAAAGTATCGTGAAGCTTAAAGACTGTATCGCCAGAAAGTTTCTCACTCTTAACTTTCTTAACTTCGCCAACAGCAACATCGAAAATCTGGGTACCTGACTTCAAGGTTTGCAGGAATGAATCTTCTTCACCTTCCGCAACTGCGAGTATTCGCGCAGAGTCTGCGACTAATTCTGGATATTGCGGACCCATCGCTCCAATGGCAGCTGTGATGAGTTCACTCGTATTATGGTCTGGAGCACCGAGAATTCTCATATTTCTGATTGTTCGCCGCATCATTCGACGTAAAACATAACCACGAGCTTCATTTCCTGGAAGCACGCCATCGCCAATCAACATCATCGCCGTACGTGCATGGTCAGCAACTACGCGTAAGGAGACGTCGCTGCGTTGGTCTTTACCGTATTTAACTCCAGAAAGTTCTGATGCTTTGGTAAGAATCTGCATCGTTGTATCAATTTCGTAAATATTTTCAACACCTTGCAGTAGAGCAGCTGTGCGCTCTAACCCAAGTCCGGTGTCAATATTCTTCGCCGGAAGTTCTCCAAGAATAGGATATTCATCTTTGCTAGAACCTTCACCCCGAATGTTTTGCATGAAGACGAGATTCCATACTTCCAAATATCGATCTTCATCAGCAACGGGTCCGCCTTCTTTTCCGTATGCAGGACCACGGTCATAATAAATCTCCGAGCAGGGTCCGCAAGGACCAGGAACTCCCATGGACCAGAAATTATCTGCCATTCCTCTTCGCTGAATGCGTTCCTTAGGAACCCCAACTTTGCGATGCCAAATGTCAGCCGCTTCATCGTCATCCAGGTAAACCGTTACCCACAATCGTTCTTCAGGGAAACCGTAGCCACCTTCTGAAATTGGCTTGGTCAGTAACTCCCACGCCATCGAGATTGCGCCCTCTTTAAAATAATCTCCGAATGAAAAGTTTCCGCACATCTGAAAAAACGAGGCGTGCCTTGTTGTTTTACCCACTTCATCGATATCCAGAGTTCGAACACACTTCTGTACTGATGTGGCTCTCGTATAGGGAGCTTTAACTTCACCGAGAAAGTAAGGTTTAAACGGAACCATTCCGGCATTGACCAAAAGTAAATTTGGATCATCTGCAATCAGCGATGCCGAAGGCACAACCGTATGGGTTAGCCCCTGGCTGTTTCCACTCTCAAAGAAGTGCAACCAACGTGCACGGATATCAGCTGAATTCACGGATTAGTTATTGTCCTTGTTAGATCCACGGCGACCAGTCCGGCTAGCCATATTAGCTAGATTTACGACAGCTCCAAGAATCTTCATGACACTTCCCTCTTTATCCAAAAGTCCGTTGATGGCACCGGAAACTTTTCCAGTTAGCGCTTCAGCGGTGGAAGTTATTCTATTGACGCTATTGACCGTTTCTTTAACTTCATCAATCAGACGCGAAAGGCGTATGACGGCATATGAAATTGCCAGTGCAATAATCAATAGTGCACAAGCTGCAATTATCGTTGCAATTCCGCCTGGTCCCATACGCTCAGACTACCCGAAAGTTGGAATCTGAACGGCAGGTTTCTCATGGCCCTTGTGCGCGGCTACCGCTGCGTCGTGATATTTAGCTATCGCAGACACATTTTCTGAATTTTGGTATGGGGCGCCATCTACTAGCGGACCCTTGCCACCTTCCATGACAGCAACAACGTCTTCACCCGAGATTGTTTTATATATCTCAAGCGCATGTGCCAGCGAGAGAACCTTCTCTCGATTATCCTTCAAAATAGTTTCGGCCTTGGCAAGAAGTCCAGAAAGATTATCTTCAATACGATCTGCAAGAGCTCGGCGAAGTTCTCTGCTTCCATCATCTTTGCCCTTACCCCCTCCTGGGGCACCTACTTCGAAGCGACGGTTAGAAGCATGGGAGCTAATCGTGGATCCCATTCCCCAATGTCCTTCCATAAAACTCGCCACAGTTGTAGCACTTTCCAAATCCCCGGAAACTCCAGAGGAGTTATCTCCATCAAAAAACATTCGTTCGCCCGCTAGTGAGGCTAACGAAACCAAAATATCGGCCTCGTACTCAGTTCTCCAGCGAGTGAATTGATCATCAGGCGGAATGGATGCAACCATTCCTAAATAATCTGAACCTTTTTCGATTGTCGCCAAATCGATCGACATGTGATGGCGAATCAAGTACGCCATAACTCCGTGACAGGCTTCATGAACCGCAACCGCGTGACGCTCGCGTTCAATGTATTCAACATCCTCGGCAGGCCCCAGTTCCTTCAACTGTTTCGCCTTTATTACATCTGTGAATGTAATTGAATCTCGACCATCTCGTATTGCGATGATTAAGGCTTCATTAATTGTGTCTTTGATAGTTGCGCCAGTTGAATACGGTGTGATGGTTGCCAACTTATCCACTTCTTCAGCATTCAAGCTATGTGAAACCTTATCGAGATAGCCGTTATAAGTACGGATACGGCCAGCTTTGCTTGGATATCCGACTCTGTACATGCGGTCGATACGACCTGGACGTAGTAACGCTTCATCTAGCGCCTCAGGCAAGTTTGTTGCCATAACTACGAGAATGCGATATTTCGGCGGAAGCTTTGGCCGCAATCCCAACGTTCTGCGAACTACACGATTGAAAAATCCACGCGGCTTTTTAAGGCCTGAGAGCTCAGTAAGGAGAGCCTGGAGAGTTCCCATGCCTCCTCCCCCACCCATTGCACTATTGGCAACGAACTTGTTAGAGCCAAATCGATTTTTTACAATTAACGAAGTCGCTGCTTCTGACAAATAGTTACCACCGTGACAGGAAGTGTCGCTCGCTTGATTATTTGTAAATGGTCCCTGTTGCGTCGAGATTCCCCGATTTCCCAGTGAATCTGCTTCATCAAAGAATGCCACAACGCCGCCGTAACGCAGTGAAAGTTTGCGCAATTTTCTAAAGAGAGATTTAACCTTCAGAACACCAACACCAAAAAACATATTGTTAAACGCACCTGGATCAACAAAGACGAAGGGCTTACCCGTCTCACCAGCCATTGATTCAGCCATTAGAGTTTTACCAGTTCCCGGAGGTCCCCACAGCAATATTCCGCCAGGTACATAGCCACCATGTTTTTCAATCTCTTCTGGAGACTCTAAGAAAAGTAGGTTCTCTCGAATGCGATTTAATACGTGGTCCTGACCCCAAACATCAGAGAATCGGGTGCGAATATCATCAGGGAAATAGACATCTATTCCACCCTTACTAAGAAACCAGAACATTGCAAAAAATTGAATTAAAATAAAGAAGACTGCAAAAGCTAACTGGGCTAATACTGGAAGAGCGCTCCACAGCGCTTTTGGCGCCAAGAATAGAGCCGTTACTGGTGACTGCTTATAGTAAGTACCTAGAGCAATCGCCAAGAGACAAACAACTATGAAAGCCTTTATCACGCGAGCTAAGCGATAGCGACTCCAATCGCTTAACCTTAGTAAAGTTCGATCTATCGCAGAAAAATACTTTAGCCAAGCACCATGATAGGGAGCTGCTAGCTCTGCAGCGAGGAAATGTAGCTGGCGGATTACTTCGATGCCAATGAGCGCTAACAGCCACCAGCGTGAAGAAACATTCTCTTTGTAAGCATCTGAAAAACTAAGAATTGGGTTATTGGACATTTCTGCCCAGACCAGAACGAGGAAAATAAGAACGAAGAAGACGAGGAACTTGAGGCGATCAAACAAAGAAAGATGGACTCTGGTTTTACGGTCTGTATCTCGTGGTCGGCTAGTCATGGCGGGAGTATTGATATCGGTCATTTCTTACCCCTCACGGTAAATGAAGCCACGATTTTTTCAAGTGTGACCCTCTGTTTGTTATAGCAAGTAGTTGAGCATCTAATCAGAAGAACATAAATTATTGAATGATCATTTGAAAGCAGCGCGGTCTGGTCGATAGTCTGAAGCGAACCATCTGTCTGGGTAAATTGAAAAACGCTATGAACGCCGCGGGCGCCTTTTTCAACTCGCTCCTCATCGTTGCTGATATCAAAAACAGGTGCTTTTACAGTGCCATCAACCCAGCCAGTGAGGGGCAGAACTAAATTGCGAAGTGCGTTATAGGAGACTGAATTTATTTCATCCCCTAATAAAGAACGCACGCGAATATAAACCAGCGGACTATCTGGGGTTTTTAAACTTAATACTGTCTTGGCATCGTATGTCTTATTAGGCGAATAGGCCTCTTGCCACAAAACAGCAGCGGCGCGGTCGGCAGCGCCAGCCAAAGTCGAAGTTGCTTCGCGTGATGAGATCGATTGTTGCGAAATTTTATGCCAACCTTGAGGAAGAGCGACAAAAACACCTTCTTTTTTATCAGCTGCATAGATTTTTGAAGGCGCTGAACAGCCAGAAAGTATTAACGCACCCAGGGAAAAAAACGCAATTCGTGTGAGCAGAGATTTATTATTCAAATGCACTTACTTTTCTTTCTTCTCTTCACCGGGAACTGCATCGACTCCTGCTTCTCTGCGCTGTGCAGGTGTAATAGGAGTAGGAGCGCCAGTAAGTGGGTCACCACCACTAGCAGTCTTAGGAAATGCGATTACTTCGCGAATGGAATCTGCTCCTGCCAGCAGGGCGCAAAGACGATCTATGCCTAGCGCAATTCCACCATGTGGAGGTGGGCCGTACTGAAATGCTTCAAGAAGAAATCCAAACTTACTTTGAGCCTCGTCATCGCTTAATCCAATAGTTGTAAAGACCCTCTGTTGAATGGATCGATCGTGAATACGAATGGAGCCGCCACCAATTTCATTTCCATTCAATACGATGTCATATGCATACGCCAGCGCATCACCTGGGTTCTTATCGAAAGTTGAAACAAACTCTGGCTTAGGCCCGGTGAAAGGGTGATGAACAGCAGTCCAGCCCGAATTCGGATCCTCAGCATCTACACGTTCAAACATGGGAGCATCAACAACCCAAAGGAATTTCCAAACACCCGCTTCAATCAGATCGCAGCGCTTGCCAACTTCTAAGCGCACTGCACCAAGTAGCGCTTGAGAGGTCGAAATCTCTCCAGCTGCAAAGAAAATAGCATCTCCTGGTTTGGCATGTACATGCTTCGCAATTCCAGAAGCTTCACTCTCGGAAAGATTTTTAGCAACTGGTCCAGCTAAAGTGCCATCTTCCTGAATCAGAATATAAGCCAGCCCCTTAGCCCCGCGAGCTTTAGCCCAATCTTGCCAAGCATCGAGCTCTCTACGTGCCGAACTAGCGCCGCCCGGCATGACAACTGCACCCACATATGGTGCTTGAAATACTCGAAATGATGTCTCTTTAAAGAACTCGTGGCATTCGACAATCTCTAAATCAAATCGTAAATCAGGTTTATCCGAACCGTATCTTCGCATCGCATCGGCATACGTCATATGAGCGATAGGCAGAGGGATTTGATAATTGGCGACCTTCTTAAATACCTGCGATAAAACATTCTCGGCAACTGCGAGAACGTCGGCTTGATCAACAAAGGACATCTCAATATCGAGTTGCGTAAATTCTGGTTGGCGATCTGCTCTTGAGTCTTCATCGCGGAAACAGCGGGCAATCTGGTAGTACCGCTCCATACCAGCTACCATCAAAAGTTGTTTAAACAATTGCGGCGACTGAGGAAGTGCGTACCAAGATCCTGGCTGAAGACGTACTGGAACCAAAAAGTCGCGTGCACCTTCGGGGGTAGATCGAGTGAGATACGGAGTTTCTATTTCTAGAAATTCCAAATCATCCATAACTGAACGGATTGCTGATGTAACCTTTGAGCGAAGGCGCAAATTTTTAGCTGGCCCCTCTCGGCGCAAATCTAGATATCTGTATTTAAGTCGAATCTCTTCTGAGACATTTACGGCTTCACCACTATCAACTTGAAAAGGTAGCGCAGCAGCTTCACTCAATACTTCAAGCTTCTGGCAATCGATTTCTATCTCTCCAGTTGGGATATTTGCGTTTTCATTTCCGGCTGGCCTGGCAGTTATAACACCGGTAATAAGTACACACCACTCAGCTCGCAGCGCTCCAGCTATTTCATCTTTAATGACAACCTGTACTGCACCTGTTGAATCTCTTAGATCGATGAAGGCAACCCCGCCGTGATCTCGGCGCCGAGCAACCCAACCAGCGAGTGTGACGGTTGACCCGACATCGCCTTTACGAAGGGACCCTGCATCATGCGTTCTTAACATCAATCAATCTCCATTAATTAGCTCAATCTGCGATTTAAAGGACGGTGCGAAGATCCTCCTGCAAGGCTTGAAGCCTAACGGAAGTCGATTCTCCTGTTTGCATATTCTTAATCTCGGCCAATCCGGAGGCCAATTCATCATCCCCTAATACCAAAGCGAATCTGGCACCTGACTTGTCGGCAGCTTTCATTCCACCCTTTAGGGCTCGATCGCCGTAGGCGATATCGACCGAGTGGCCAGCTAGCCGCAAGGACTGAGCAACTCGCACAGCTTCTGATTTAGCCTCACTCCCAATTGGAACAATAAATAATTGCAAGGCCTTATCTTTTGGCAACTCTATATTTTCAGCTTCGCAGGCCAACAAAACGCGATCAACCCCCAAGCCAAATCCGATTCCAGACAAATCAGCTCCGCCTAGTTGGCTCATGAGACCGTCGTAACGTCCACCACCACCGATACCAGATTGAGCTCCAAGCCCGTGATGTACGAATTCGAATGCCGTACCTGTGTAATAGTCCAGGCCCCGGACCATGCGCTTATTAATTGTGAAGCTAATGCCAAAAGTTGCAAGGGATTGCTGCACTCGAAGAAAGTGGCTCTCACTTTCCTGACTTAGGTAATCCATAAGTACAGGGGCTTCACTCATCATTAAGCGAATCTCTTCACGTTTGTCATCAAAAAGTCGGAGCGGATTTAAAGCTGCGCGCTGCGTTGTAGCGTCATCTAATTCAAGAGTAGAAATAAATTGGCGTAAATCGACCAAATACCTCTCCCGCGTTTGGGCATCTCCTAAAGAGGTGATTTCCAGATGGTAATCACTAAGTCCCAACTTTTTGAAGGCATTATCTGCAACCGCAATTACCTCAGCATCAATCTCAGGATCTTGAAGTCCAATGGCCTCAATACCAACTTGGTAAAATTGTCGATATCGCCCAGCCTGGGGTCTTTCGGCTCTAAAGAACGGACCTGAATACCAAACTTTTACCGGCAATTGCCCACGATCCAAATTATGTTCAATGACAGATCGCATGACACCAGCAGTGCCCTCGGGGCGTAGCGTAATTGAGCGACCACCTCGATCTTCGAAGGTATACATCTCCTTCGAAACTACATCAGTGGATTCACCGACACCCCTAGCGAATAGTTCGGTATCTTCAAAAACTGGAAGTTCAATGAGTTGGTAACCACTAACTTGGGCTGACTCAATCAAGGTCTCACGGACGAATTCAAAGTGTGCAGATCTATCAGGAAAATATTCACTTACCCCTTTAGGGGCTTGATATCTACTCATCTATCCCCCACTTCCTTTAAATCCAAAAATGACGATTGAAGATACGGATTCTTTTTCCGCTCGCGGCCAATTGTAGTTTGGGAACCGTGCCCTGGGAGAACAATTAGCTCATCATCAAGGGTCAATATTTGATTTCGCAAGGTAGCTTTCATTTCGCGGGCAGAACCCGTCGGTAGGTCGGTGCGGCCAATGGATCCTTCAAAAAGTACATCCCCTGCGATCAAGTATTCGCTATCCACTACGAAAATAGCGGAGCCCGCAGTGTGGCCTGGGGCATGGCGCACTTCCACCGACAACCCAGCCATCTTTACACTTTCGTTACCGCTAAATTCAACGACCTCTGCTGGTTCGCTGAATGTCGAACTTCCAAACTGTTTAATAATTTGTTCAGAGGGGCCGCCGGGCGTCAACGCTTTCATTGGATTTGAAATTAACGCCCGATCACGGGTGTGAATCATTGCCGGGATTCCATACCCATCGGCTACAGGTACAACAGAAAACATATGGTCCAGATGTCCATGAGTCAGAATTACTGCAACTGGCTTTAAATTAAATTTATTTGTTACTTCCCGAACCCGAGCCAGAATCGAAGGTGCGGTAATTCCAGGATCTACGATGATGCACTCCGAGTTTCGGGCTGGAGCTACTACCCAGCAGTTAGTACCGAAATACTCGGCTACAACTGACTCAATAAGCATGGCCTCATCATGCCAGTCCCGACTAAACCAGCCAGATTCCGCCGTCTAATTTGAGCGTGAACTTTCGCACTCCCCCGTAAACCTGTACCTTTGCCACTTACTTGTCCTTATATTCCAGATAACGGTAGCTCCCAAGAGCAGAAATCTTGGGCGTGACGCGCAACAGAAGGAGCACGACCATGACAGAAGCATCATTCTCTCCCGCATCGGCGCTAGTCGGAGATCCATCTGCGTTTGGTCGAGTGGCAGAAGACGGAATCGTTTATGTTCGCACTCCTGAAGGTGAACGCGCTGTCGGTTCTTATCCTGGTAAAACTCCGGAAGAGGCGCTGGCTTATTTTGTTCGTAAGTTTGAAGCAGTTGCTTCCGAAGTGGCTCTATTGGCTGCTCGAATTAAAAGCGGAGCACTTGTCCCTTCCGATGCACTCGAGGCAGTCGCCAAATTGCGCCTACAAGTTCAAGCTCTCAATGGAGTAGGCGATTTAGCAACTCTTGCCTCCGCGGTCGAGCAGATACCGGATTTGATTGAAGGACATCGCGCAGCATATGAGTCTCGTAAAGAAGCAGAGAAGGTTGCAAAAGAGGCAAAGCGCGCAGAGGCCCTTGTTATTAAGGAAAAGATTGTCACTGAAGCTGAATCGTTAACTCTTTCGGAGAGCTGGAAGGTTACCGGCGAGCGTCTTAAAGTACTTCTCGATGAATGGAAAGCAGCGCCTAGATTAGATAAAAATGCAGACGCTGCACTGTGGAAGCGTTTTTCTGCTTCCCGAAATAAATTTGATAAGCGCCGCCGCACACATTTCTCTCAACTTGAGGCAACGTCGGCAGCAGTAGCATCCAAGAAGCAAGAGATTGTGGCCGAAGCGGTAAAGCTTGCGACTTCAAAGGAATGGCTACCAACAGCAAAACGTTTCAAGGAGCTCATGGATGCATGGAAAGCTTCGGGTCGGGGTAAGCAAAGTGTTGATGCCAAGCTATGGGAGCAATTTAAAGCTGCACAGAACCAATTTTTCGCTTCTAAAAACGCTGATTTAGAGAAGCGTCAAGGGACAATGGCTGAGAATTTGAAAAAGCGTGAAGAGTTAATTGTTGAGATTGAATCAATACTTCCAGTTACTGATATTAATTCAGCACGCAAGAAGTATCGCGATCTCAGTGAAAAGTGGTTCAAGATAGGAATGACTGAGAGAGCTAAGCGTGCTGCCTTAGACGCTCGTTTTGAAAAAGTAGAAAGTGCAATTGAATCACTAGCAGCTGAGCATTCCCGTCGTACCGATCCAACAGCTATTGCTCGCGCAAATAGTGTGGTTGAGGGACTCGTGGATGCCATCGAGCAATATGAGGAGCAGGCTGCGAAAGCAGAGGCTGCCGGTAATACTGCGAAAGCCATAGTCGCACGTGAAGCTGCCGCAGCTCGAAAAGTTTGGCTTGAAGAAGCTCAAAAAGGACTTGCTGACTTCAATAAATAACTAGTTATTAGTTATGCGATAAACATCGTAAACGCCCTGAATACCTCGTACCGCACCAATCACTGAATCTAGGTGTGAGGCATCGGCCATTTCGAAGGTAAATCGTGAAATGGCAACGCGATCTTTAGAAGTAGATACTGCCGCATTTAAAATATTGACGTGTTGGTCAGATAAAGCTTGGGTAACATCTGAGAGCAAGCGATTTCGATCTAAGGCCTCTACTTGAATATTCACGAGAAAAACAGATTTAGCTGAAGCATTCCATTTCACATTAACAATGCGATCGCCTTGGGTCTCAATGAGATCCACGATATTGATGCAATCTTCTCTATGTACCGAAACGCCACTACCTCGAGTGACAAAACCCGTGATCTCATCCCCCGGTACCGGCGTGCAGCATCGAGCTAATTTCACCATTACCTCCCCCACGCCTTCCACATCGACTCCCGAAGAAGAACGTTTGGTGGACTCGCGGTGCGTTGGGGCAAAGAAGTGATCTACGCTCGACTCAGCATGTACCGGCTCATCAGAGAATAGATGCCCTAGCTTCTCAGTTATGGAAGCAGATGAAACGTGACCGTTACCTATTGCCGCATACATAGATTCGATATCCGGGTAATGCAAATCGTGTGCCAACTCTAAAATTGCTTGACCTGCAAAAATCTTTTGAAGTGGAAGTCCAGCTTTGCGCATCTGTCTTGCAAGTGATTCTCGGCCTGCATCAACCGCTTCTTCTTTGCGCTCCTTAGTGAAGTGGGATTTAATTTTTGACCGAGCGCGCGGGGAAACAACGAAATTTAACCAGTCGCGGCTGGGACCAGCGTTTGGGTTCTTATTCGTCACCACATCAACAACATCACCATTAGCCAAATGCGATTCCAACGGAACTAACTTTCCATTTACTTTAGCTCCCACGCACCGGCTTCCAACTTCAGTGTGGACAGCGTAAGCGAAGTCAACTGGAGTTGATCCGGCTGGAAGCGCAATCACACTTCCTTTGGGGGTAAATACAAAGACTTCTGGTGTCTTTAAATCAAAGCGCAGTGCATCCAAAAATTCATTTGCATCCTCAGTTTCTTGTTGCCATTCATGTAGCTGTTTTAGCCATAAAACATTTGGATCTTGTGGCTCATTCTCTGATTTCTTCTCTTTATATTTCCAGTGTGCAGCGATTCCGTATTCAGCCCGCGAGTGCATTTCGAATGTGCGAATTTGGATTTCAACTGCTTTACCCGTTGGACCAATCACAGTTGTATGTAAGGATTGATAAAGGTTAAATTTCGGCATCGCAATGTAATCCTTGAACCGCCCAGGAACCGGACTCCAGCGTGCATGGATGGCTCCAAGCACTGCATAGCAATCACGTACGTTTTCAACCAAAACTCGGATACCGACCAGATCATAAATTTCATTAAAGTCTCGGCCACGAACGACCATCTTTTGGTAGACGGAATAGAAATGTTTTTGGCGCCCAGTTACTTTTGCGCTAATCCCATCCTCGGCTAAATCTCCAAGAATTGCATCGACAAATAAGGTCGTAAGTTTTTCTCTGGATGGGGATCGCTCGGCAACCAGCCGTTCAATCTCTTCAAACTTCTTAGGCTCAAGTGCCTTGAAAGAAAGGTCTTCCAACTCCCACTTCATAGCATTCATACCAAGACGGTGTGCAAGTGGAGCGTAAATATCTAAAGTCTCACGAGCTTTGCGACTTGCTGATTCTGGGCTAACAAACTGCCAAGTACGTGCGTTATGCAATCGATCGGCGAGCTTAATAACTAAAACTCGAATGTCGCGAGACATGGCAACAACCATCTTGCGCAAAGTCTCAGCCTCGGCAGTTGGCCCATACGTTAATTTATCTAGCTTCGTTACACCATCTACCAGCTGTGCTACTTCTTTTCCGAAATCAATTTGTAGTTGCTCTAAATGATATTGCGTATCTTCAACTGTGTCATGGAGAAGAGCTGCAACAATGGTTGCAAAATCCATTCCAAGCTCGGCCAATATTTCAGCCACCGCGACTGGATGCGTTATGTATTCCTCGCCAGATTTACGAGTTTGCCCCAAATGAGCCGTCTTCGAAATTTCAAAGGCGCGTTCTAATTCAGATGTATCAAATCCAGCATGGTGATTGGACAGAATTTTTGCAAGCGGCTCTATTAGTGGATTCATAGAGAGCCGCCCGTATTCACATCTGTAAGACTAATTAGCGCTTCTTGGTTGACTTACGCTTAGGCTGATTACGAGGCCCACGTACACGATCTTCCTTTGAGTGCGTCGATGTTACGACTCCGGGAACAGACTCGGTAGCAAACTTCTCTGCCGGAGCGCCACTACGAACTGCAACGCGCTTGCGAAGAGCAACCATCGCAGGCTCACGCTCGCGTAGTGTTGCAAGAATCGGTGTTGCAACGAAAATTGAGGAATACGTTCCTGTTGCAAGTCCAATGAACAAAGCCAACGAAAGATCTTTGAGGGTTCCAGCCCCAAGCAGTCCAGCGCCAACAAAGAGAATTGAAGCTACCGGCAATAGTGCTATCAAAGAAGTATTGAAAGAACGAACCAAAGTTTGGTTCACGGCTAAATTCGCAGCTTGAGAGTAAGTCTGCTTTGCAGTGGTCGTGATTGAACGGGTATTTTCTCGGACCTTGTCGAAGACGACAACAGTGTCATATAGCGAGTAACCCAGAATCGTTAAGAATCCAATAACAGTCGCCGGAGTTACGTCGAAGCCAACCAGTGCATAGATTCCAACGGTAATAAACAAATCGTGAATAACAGCGATGATTGCGGCGATTGCCATCTTCGGCTCAAATGCCAGAGCCAAATAAAGCATCACAACGATAATGAAACCGATCAGGCCATAAAGAGCCCGCTTGGTAATTTCCTTACCCCATGAAGGTCCGATACTTAACGTATCAATGTTTGTAGATTGCACGCTGTAGATTCTTGCAAGATTAGCTTTGAGAGTATCGCTCTGCAGGTTGGTAAGAGCGCCAGTTTGAACTCGCACTTTGTCATTACCAATTTTTTGAACAATAGCTTCAGACGTTATGCCAGAGTCTTTAAGGGCTTGATTTGCTCCATCAATAGTTGAGTTTGGAGAAGTCACAGTGAATGCAGATCCACCTTTAAATTCGATTCCAAGCTTTAACCCTTGAATTCCAAGTGCTGCAGCAGAAACGATAATAAGAACACCAGAGAATGCATAGAAGCGACGACGTTTTCCTATGAAATCGATTGAAGTTTCACCGCGATAAAGGCGACCGCCAATTCCTGAGAGAGCCATTACGCAACATCCTTTCCTGTAACAATTCCTAAACTCTTAGCCGAGAAACCAGAAAGGGATCCGCCGCGAGCAAAGAATGGAAGTCGAACCAAAAGCGTGACAAGTGGCTTGGTAAAGAAGAAGACGACGAAGAGATCCACGAATGTCGTAAGTCCAAGGGTAAATGCGAAACCACGCACACCACCCACAGCAAAGAAGTAGAGCAGAATCGAGGCAATCAAGGAAACGAAGTCAGCTACAAGAACTG